>Ga0065719_100002_pt1 | contig 262909 bp, 241 predicted proteins | sample GBSCel85sediment_FD_59106 | JGI IMG/M metagenome (GOLD analysis project Ga0065719, IMG submission 59106) | Hot spring sediment microbial communities from Great Boiling Spring, Nevada - Cellulolytic enrichment CS 85C v3 (version 3) | ecosystem: Environmental > Aquatic > Thermal springs > Hot... | reverse complement strand
CGCAAACCAGTACGGATTGTTGAGTGATTTCGGTGCCAGAAGTATTGTCATGTCCTCAGAGAAAACAAACACCGACAGCAGCAAAATCACACCAAACAACAGCAAACCTTTCTTCATGAAAAACACCTCCTACGGTAGGAATACTAATGGTTATGATAGGTACGTACATTATACAATATACACTAAAACTACAAAAAAGTTCAAATTCAGTTCTTGGTCATTTTATATCAAAATACCAAAATACAGAAAATTATCCGTGATTATTAACAGAATGCTTAGTTTTTCTTTTCCTTACAACCGTTTACAACAAATCTATAAACAGTAACCTGCCTGTACTCCTCACCTGGTCTCAAGATGGTGCTTGGAAAGTTTGCATGATTTGGAGAATCGGGGAAGTGCTGTGCTTCAAGACACAAACCTGAGTACGGTCCGTAGTATGTACCGCATTTTCCCTTCACATCGAGGAAGTTTCCCGTGTAGAGTTGAAGACCCGGCTCTGTTGTGTAGACCTCCATCCTTCGACGAGATCTCTTGTCTCTTAGAACAGCTGCAAGCTTCAGCTTTCCATCTTCACCGTTTAAAACGTAGTTTATATCGAAACCTTTTGTTGTAGTGCTTTTCAACGGTTCGATGGCGTCTCTCAGAACTTTGAAAGATCTCAAATCGAACGGTGTGCCTTCAACCGGTGCAATCTCTCCTGTTGGTATGAGGTTATCATCAACGGGGGTGTAGTTATCTGCGTTTATCATAAGCTCGTGATCAAGTATTGAACCATCACCGGCAAGGTTAAAATAGGAATGTTGTGTGAGGTTCACAACGGTGGGTTTATCCGTTGTGGCACGATACTCTACCTTCAGCTCGTTTTCGTTTGTGAGAGTGTAGATAACTGTGAGATCCAGATTGCCAGGATAGCCTTCTTCGCCATCGTGGCTCAAATACTTCAGAACAAGGGAAGGTCCAGTGGGCGTTTTTATGGGAACGGCTTTGAAGACCCTGGTGTAGAATCCCTTCACACCACCGTGGAGCGCGTTTGGACGATCTCCATCGTTCAGGGCAAGCTGATAGGTGACTCCGTCGATCTCGAATCTTCCACCGGCTATTCTGTTCGCGTATCTTCCCACTATCGCCCCGAAGAAGAAGTTCGAGTTCTTTGCTTCGTACTCCTGGAGTGTGTCAAATCCCAAAACAACATCAGAAAGGGTGCCAGAACTGTCTGGCACCCACAATTCTCTCACTATCGCACCATAAGTGATGATCTTTGCCATCATTCCATTTTTGTTTATGAGTGTGTACTGATATACAGGTATTCCCTCAGAAGTTGCTCCGAAGAACTCCTTTTCAATGTGGCTCATCAGATATTCCATTTCTTTCTCCTCCTGGCAACAGTTTTTCTTACTCCAATTCTACCTCAATCACACTGCAAGAGAATGGTTTAAACGTGTGTTCAAATTCGGTGTCAACGGTGATGGTTTCGGAGGTAATATCAACGACGTTCGGATTTTCCATGGTGTTTCTCGCGTTCACGTCCGGACCTGTGAGTGTATAAACGGTGGCTTTTTTCTGTCCCAGACCTTCCACTCTGATTGGAACCTTCAAAGCGTCTTCTTTCCTGTAGTTTACAACAGCGATGAAAAGTTTCTTGCCATCTTCTGAGATGGAAGCGGCGGCATCAAGGAACGGTGCGTTCTCGACAGAGAAAGGCATTTTGTTGATGAACATGACTCCTTCTATGTTGTAAGTCTCCGATTCAACATGGGTCTTGACAAGCTTTTCTCCGGAATGATTCACGATGAGTTCAAAAGCCTTGTAAACGGGTGTGAGAATGAGACCGTCTTTCTCGGTGTGTATAGCTCCAAGGGCGTTTACAAGCTGTGCGAGATTGGCAAGTGGGACTATGTCGCTCATCTTTTGAAGAAGTACAAGCACTCCACATGCAAAGATACCATCTTTGAGATCGTAAGGTTCTTCGAGCTTGTTATCGGACACTCTGTACCATACGTTCCATTCATCAAGGGCGATTTTGACACCTCTCTTTCTAGCAGTATCCACCATATCAATGAGCTTTTTCACTCCGATGAGTCTTTCTTTGAGAAGGTAAACCGTNGANACNGTTTCGTAGTAATCNTCGGACCCTGTGTAGAAATGGTAGGATATGAAGTCAATCACATCACCTGCTTCTTGAAGAACCCTGAGATTCCATATNGGGTCGTCACAGCCCACGGCGATCGCTTTAATTGTAGGNTCGAAAACCTTCATCCATTTCGTGTATTCTTTGGCGGCTCTTGCGTATTCGTCCGCCGTCATGTGGCCTACCTGCCATTCCCCGTACATCTCGTTGCCTATTCCCCAGAACTTTACGTTGTAAGGTTCTGGATGACCGTACTTTCTTCTGAGTTGAGCGTAGTAGGTATTACCCTTTCCATTGCAGTATTCAAGCCAGTGGAGAGCTTCGTCGAGTGTTCCAGTTCCCATGTTTATACTGATGTAAGGTTCTGCTCCTATCTCACGACAGTACTCAATGAATTCGTCCGTTCCAAATCTATTCGTCTCTTCCTGTTGCCAGGCGAGATCGAACCTAACAGGCCTCTGATCTTTGGGACCTATTCCGTCTTCCCAGTGGTAGTTCGACACGAAGTTTCCACCGGGCCATCTCAAGTTCGGAACTTTTATCCTCTTTACAGCCTCCAGAACGTCCTTTCTGAAACCCCTTTCATCGGAGAGCGGAGAACCTTCTTCATAAATTCCGCCGTAGATACACCTTCCCAGATGTTCCGTGAAATGACCGTAGATGTGTCTACTAATCGGCTTGACAACTTTTTTTGGATCAACCACTATCCTGTAGGACATACTCTTTTCCCTCCTCACTTCACAAAAGTTGGTGTTATAGAAATACAGTCTACATTGGGTCCATAAACAGACACATAAGCAGGTGAAACTTCAGTGTTTGGATTTTCAAATCTCAAAGTATGAACACCTTTTTCAAGATAGAGGTACAGAATCCTTGTGGAAAAGCCGTCCATTCCTCCGGTATACCTGAAAAAGAGATCCCTTTCTTCCCCATCGATGATCAATCTACAGTACCTGTCCACCACGTTGAGGTTATAAGCATGAGTCCCCAGCGTTTCCTCGTTACTGTAGCGNATTACGAGAGAGTAATAATTACCTTCAGGTACTTCGAACCGTATTTCANGAGCATTTTCTTTTCCTCTTCCAATACCAGCGACAAACTTACCGGATGAAGCATACTCAGAATTCTCCACGCGTGTATTTCCTGTTAGTGTACCTTCTTCTGCTTCATAGGTTTTCACGTCCTTTTCCACTTTCTCGAAAGAAATAGAACCCAAAACGATCGCATTATCAGAAGGATTTCTCAGCCTTAATAGATTCACACCTTTTTGAAGAAAAACGGTGAACTGATTGCTCGTTACTTTCTCTCTGGCTACTCTGTTGATTTCTACTTCCAATTCTCTGATTGCATCATTGTTCAGCTTCACAGAATAATAACCATCGTTCTCCACTACCACAAAAAACTCGACTTCATCGTTTCTTTTCAGAGTGATCTTTTCGCTATCGAGAAAACCATCCTTGGTGGTCAGGTAATCACATATCAGGAACTTTTGCTCTTTCGGATAAAGTCTTAACCCCACGCGATCAACACCAACACTCTGAGAACCACTTTCTCTGGATATTTTCACTGTATTCATCCCTTTTTTAAGCCAAACAGGTATTTCAACTTTTCCAACGTAACTTCCAGAGAGCGTAGGAGGAAAAATCACTTCAAAAGTTTCGTCATTTATCTCCAGTTTGTGTTTTACAGACTTAGCATTACCGTTCAGGTACCATATCTCGAGGAGATACAAACTATCTTTTGGTACTTCAACCTTGAAGGAAAGAGCACTCTTAGTATTATCAAGAAACACCACTTTTTCTCCAGAATAAGGTGGATTGTTTCCTCCTCCATGGATCTCTACCGTACAGTTTTCTAAGAAAGCATTTTCAGCCTCTTGTCTCCACTTCCATACAGACTGGTAGATCTGTCTGGAACCTTCATCTTTCCTTACCAGGATAAGATAAGCAGACATTTCACTCAAATTCTGGAGTTTTAAAGAGAATCCTCCATTGAGAACCTCGGTGTAACCTTTTTCCAGAAGATCTGGTGAAATGTAGATACCTGTGTAACCAGACCATTCGATCTCCCAGACTTCGTAATAAACCCTTTCTTTGAATGGAGTGTTCCTGAACGTGAGAGTGAGTTCTTCCTGATCATCTCCTCCCAGGAGAACTTTCAAAGTCTTCGTGTTTCGATCGTACACAGCCAGTGTAGAAATGGAAGTATAACTTGGTGTTGCTGAAACCAGTTCTCCAGACATGTTCACATATTCTCTGAACAACCACCATGCACTATTTGGTACATTCCCTTCTACGAGCCCCGAAAAGTTACCCGCAGCATGCCAGTAAGCAAGGCATCCATCAACCTTCGATTGTTCAAATCTTGCAAGCCATTTCATAAGCCTTCCTGGAACGGATAGTTCTTTTCCAAGGGCATATTCGTTTATACAGATGGGAAGAGATCTGATGCCAAGCTCTTTTTCAATTTTTCGGAAATCCTGGTAATAAGCGTGTCCTGCTTCTGCGTCCATAAGATTCAGTTCATGCCATGTGATCAGATCAGGAAGACAATTCTCTTGGAGACAGAATTCGAAGAATTTCTTCATGAATCTCGAGTTGTAAGTAGTTGTATTCGGACCTGCTATCTTCGCACTCGGTGCTACTTCTTTTATCGTATTGTAGACGGCCTTCCAGGCTGTGAAGAACTCCTTCATCCTTTTAGAGGACCAGAAAAGACCTCCATACCAGATCGCATCAGGTTCATTGAAAGGAACGTAAACAATCTTATCTCTGTACGGTAGCATCTCTAAAATTCGTACAGACTCCCTTACTTTCTCGAGGTAATCATCTGGCACATAATCCCTGTTGTTGTCAGGATTTTTTTCATATGGCCAATTTAGGTAAATATCCTGAAGATAAACCTGGAGGTATTCTCCCCCTGCCTTTACAAAGCTCTCCATGACCCTGAAAGCATCAGCACCGGGATGCTGTAAACCATACGGAGGTTTCTGGTTCACCGTCCTTACCCTTATAGGTACCAGAGAGATGACAGAAGGAACATCGGGTTCGGAAAGGGCATAGTGGGCACCAACCGCTCCAAAGCCAAGGGGCCCATTTGTTCGAGAAAGATCGAAAACGAGTTCATCAGCAAAAACCAGCGTGGAAAAACAAAGTATCAACATCAACCACCTCATTATCTCACCTTCAATCTCAAAACCGTCACTGTGTAAGCTTTAAAGGTGTATTCAAAGGAAGTGTTGAGACCGGTTATTATTCTTTCTTTTGGAACGATCTTTAGTTCATCGAAACTGTTTTCATCCTTTGGGCCACCACTGATGAGAATCTCCTTTCCATTTCCTTCGAGCCCAATTCCCTGAATTTCCAGACGAACGGTCCTATCTTCAGGCCAGGGATTGACAACTTTTATGATCAATTCCTTAGATTTTTCATCGTACGTTACTACATGATAGAGATGTTTGTATCTGTAGCCGAACATCCTGTACTCTTCGTTGGTGAGTTCGGAGTGAATCACCACATCTCCTCTGTTCTCAGCGAAAACTCTCTGGACATAGTAACTCGGTGTACCGAAAACCCTGTATCCATCGAACCAGATCAGATCCGGTACCCACTGAGACCAGCCCACTCTGTTGAAGAGGGGAGCGTAGGAAGCCATTATGACAACATCGGAATTCCTCTCGACTCCTGTAAGAAAAGCTGCTTCAGCGAGTGCTGCCTGCCAGTTGTTTCTCTTTCCATCTGTATGCGCCGCGTACTCTCCAAGCATAACTTTCGGACCGTTTCTGTCATATCTGTTGTATCTATCAGTGTTTGCCAGCATCCATTCCGGTGAGGCATAGATGTGCTCGTCGAAGATTTCCACGTTGTTTTCCCTTGCCCAGCGCCACGCCTGTCTGAAATCGGTTCCTTCGTAGGAAGGCGGTCCGCTGAATATGATCTTTACATCGGGATATCTTTTTTTTATCGCTTCTCTGAACTTTTCGAAATTCTCCCAGTATCTTGGCCCCCAGTTTTCATTACCAACACCAATGTATTTCACGTTGAAGGGTTCTGGATGACCAAGAGACGCTCTGACACCTCCCCAGTACGTGTCTGTTGCATCGTTGGCAAACTCGAGGAAATCTAGAACGTCTTGAATCCATTCTTTGAGCTCTTCTTCGGAAGCGTATTCCGGTGATTCTATCTGGAAAGATATACCAGGATTGAATATAGGAACAGGTTCTGCTTCCAGTCTTTCACAGAGGAGCAAATACTCGTAAAAACCGATACCAAGTGTCTGATAGTATCCCCAGAAATTCCACTTTGTCTTCCTCTGTTCAACTGATCCAATGCTCTCTTTCCATCGGTACGCGTTCTCCAGGGTGTTACCCTGAACCAGACATCCTCCCGGAAACCTTATAAAACCTGGCTTTAGATCCTCGAGCATTCTCAAAAGATCTTCTCTCATGCCGTTCCAGTTCTTTCTGGGCATCAGAGAAACCATGTCGATTCTGAGGGTTCCACTGCCCAGAATGGAAATCGAAAGTCTCGAGTTGGTGGATGTCTTTGTGGGAATGAGATTCAACATGTACTTTTTCCAGCCACCAGCCGGTTGATGAAGCAAAACATTCCCTGAAGCCAGAACTTCGTTGTCATCAGTGATCAAAGCGGTGATCGTTCCTGTGAAATCACCACTGAGATAGGTGGAGAAGGTGTATTCCTGACCCTGAAACACCACAATTCCACCGTATCCCAGGTTCGTGAGAGTCGCTCTATCTGTTTCGGGAAATTTCAATTCAAAATAATGAGTGTTGTTTTCGTTGAGAGGATACGTTTCTTCTATGGAAGATTTCACAGAATCTCCTCTTTCGATCTGCCACCCTTCGTACTTTCTCGTTTTCTGCTCAAACGATCTGTTTCTCACAAGTTCTACGTAAAGTCCTCCATCGACTGCGTGATTTATATCTTCGAAAAATATTCCATGAAATGTCTCTGGAATTTCCGGCCCCTGCCGAGAAAAGTCAATCCTCAACACATGTTGAACCTCTCCGACGAGGAGGACCGAAATTGTTAAAGTCAAAACAAACAGGAATCTTTTCACTTTCTCACCCCTCAANTCATTCTTTTCCAACGGATCCCAGGTAGATTCCCTGCATGAGATNCTTCCTGAAAACGATAAATATCACAAGAACGGGAGCCACAGAAATGAATGCGCCAGCCATAAGAGTTCCTATTCCTCTGTAAGGATCACCCCATCCTGCATTGAATCGAACGAGAGCTATTGGCAGTGTGAATTTCTCAGGTGAAGAAAGAACAAGGAGAGGCCAGAGAAAACTGTTCCAGTATCCTAAGAAAGACATCAATCCCAGAACAATCATTGCGGGTTTGATGTACGGCACTACTATGGTCACAAGAAATCTGAGTTTTGAACAACCATCTATCCATGCGGCATCCTCCAGTTCTCTGGGTATGCCAAGCATATACTGTCTCAGGAGAAAGACCCCAAAAGTTCCTCCGAGTCCTGGAAGAATGAGAGCCGCAAGTGTATCCATGAGCCCTAAACGATAGATAATAAAATAATGAGGTATTAGAAAGATGATCCCGGGAAAAGCAAGAACCGCTACATAGCTCCAAAATACGACTTTCTTTCCTTTGAACTTCAATCTGGAAAGAGCATAAGCAGCCGGGACAGCCACTACCAATCCTGCCAATGTTCCCAGAATGGAGACAATCAAACTATTGATTATTCCCTTTGAAACACTTATACCGCTCGCAGGTGCAAAGATTCGCTTATAATTATCCAGCGTGGGATTATCAGGGATCCACTTGGGTGGATACTCAGAGGTTGCCGTTGTTGATTCTTTCAAAGACGTGGAAAACATCCAGAATATGGGTGCATACCAGAGAGCAGCAAAAAGCCATAAAGCAACAGAGATGATAACTCTTAACAGTTTATTCTTTTTCTTCGACATCTCATTCTCCCTCCGCACCACGGATTGACTTTGTGAGAATAAAGAGATTTATCAATGCGAATCCGAAGATAATGATGAACATGTACCAAGAGATTGCTGCTGCGCGACCAAGTTGTTGTCTTTCAAAGCCAACCATGTAGAGATAATAGACCATTGTTCTTGTACTTCCCGCGGGCCCTCCAGCAGTGAAGAAATACACCTGATCGAATAGTCCAAAAGCTAGAAGAACCTGTCGTACAACATCGAAGAACAGCACATTCCTCATCCAGGGTAGTGTAATGTGTATGAATTGAGCCCATGGACCTGCTCCATCTATTTTTGCCGCTTCGTATTGTTCCGGAGGAATTCTCTGAAGCGCTCCCAGGTACAGCAGGATACTGAACCCGATGATCCACCAGACAGTAACACCGATGATACACGCCCAGGCACGCGCAGGTGTTTCGAACCATGAAATTGGTTGTTTGAGAAAACCCAGCTTGGTGAGATAGTAGTTTAACAACCCGTTTGGAGCGGACGAAAAAATCCACCTCCAGGTTGTCAGAACACCAACAGAGCTGAAAAATGTGGGCGAGACAAAGGCAACCAGAAGCCACAGCTTACCGTACCATTTCTTTTTCAATAAGAGAGCGAATATCATCGAAACAGCCATGACAAGAGGAATGCTTATGATGGCAAACAACACTGTGTTTTTAACGGATTGCCAGAATCTAGAATCGTTCCAGATTCTCACGTAGTTATCCAGCCCCACAAATCGTGTTGTTCCCAAAAGGGACCACCTATAAAAACTCATCACAAAGCCATAAACAACTGGTATAACTATGAAAAGAACAAAGAAAAAGAAGTGGGGGAGCAGGAACCCCCACGCTCCCAACTCCCTCTTCAAAATACGTTTCATTCTCATTTTCTTTAATTGTTTTTCCATGAGAATATCGGTTTTTTCTGCCATCCTTTCAACCCTCCGGCCTGCTCATTCTCCAACTGTTGCCCAGTAATCGTCAATTATTTCCTGAGCAACCATTTCGGCTTCCTCCATTGCTTCCTCAGGCGTCATGCTCTTGTTGATAAGCACTTCTTCAATATATGGCACTATCTCGGCAAGGATCTCGGCTATGTACGGGAACATCTGGAAGGTTTTAACATAAGATACCTGCTGAGCCGCAACGTACAGATGTGGGAACTTTTCTTTAAATTCTTCGCTCTCAGCTATGGATTTCCTGGCGGGTGTCTGACCAGCCGCATACCATTCGATTGCGTGATCCCACAGATACTTAACCCAGGTCATCACGGCGTTGAAGGTCTTTTCGTCTTCCACCATGACCTTTGGAATTGCGATCACATGTGAACCACCAAACACAGATTTTGTTGTTCCAAGCTGAGGAGCTGGTGCGTAGCCAAAGTCATCTCCAAGCAGATCAAGCCATGGATTGATCGTCCAGATACCGGTTATCAACACAGAACCCGCTCCAGACTCAAAGGTTGGCCCTGCATCGATAGGTTGATCAGGATACAATCCTTCTTTTTGAAGTTCCTGGAGGAATTTGAGAACTTTTATACCAGCTTCTTTGAATGCAGGGTGCTTGAAGTCAGGTGTCAGAATATCTCCACCAAATTGCCACAGCAAATGTACAAATTCCCAATCCCAGCTTGGAGACTCACACCACGGGAATGAACCTTCTGGTGTGACTTTTCTGAGAGCCCTTAGAACGTTCACAAACTGTTCTCTGTTGAGTGGCCCTTCCTTCAATGGAAGGTCTGGATCAAGATCAGCCTTTTTGAAATTGTCTTTCCTGTAGGCCATGTAGAAAATCCATACGTCAATTGGTATTCCATAGTACTTACCGTCTTTTGTTACAAGTCCTTCGAGGACAGAGGGATAAATATCATCGATATCGATACCCAACTTTTGGAGCTCTTCTTTTGTGAAGGTTCTGAAGTGATCAAGAAACAGCGGCATGTCATGCTTCCTAATAAACAGAACCTGGGGAGCAGATTTCGTGGAAATACCCGTGGCAAGCTTCTGCTTGTATTCCAGGGAACTTCCTACGACAAGATGAACAATCTCAATATCAGGATGTGTTTCGTTGAACTTCTGAATGATCTGGTCCATATACGCTCCATCAGCACCGGAGAGTGGCGTCATGAACGTAATTTGAATCTTGGCTATGAGTGGAAGAGCTAAAACAAGAACTACCAGAAATACCAGTAACTTCCTCATGAAAGTTCACCTCCATTCGAGTATATTCAAAGATAGGTACGTACCAATTTTCGGTTGTAATTATAACCTTTCCATCTCAAACAATTCAAGGTGAAATTTTTGGAAATATTTTCTTTTAGAGCCAACTGCAGACAACTAGAAATAATTATTCCCCGATTTCTCATTTTTTCACCTTCGTTCAATATTTTGAACCGAGATGTCACAGTCTATATAATATATGTACGTACAAAATGGATTTAGGAGGTGCAGCAATGAGACTCCTTTTTTTGATGATTATGCTAACAGCATTGGCAGGTTATATTCTCGCCAACGAACAACCAACGTTTCGATGGGCAGTGGTACATGATCCATCGGTTATTAAGGTAGGAAACATGTATTACGTTTTTGGGACACATCTTCAAGTCGCAAAATCGGAAGATCTAATGCATTGGGAACAAATAAACACGAGTGCTCATGATAAGAACCCTATCATTCCTAATATAAATGAAGAATTAAAAGAAGCTCTGAGTTGGGCAAGGACTCGAAACGACATCTGGGCACCCCAGGTTATCCAGCTTTCCGATAGAAGATACTACATGTACTACTGCGCTTCCACTTTTGGTTCACCAAGATCTGCCATAGGAATCGCCGTCTCTGATGATGTGGAAGGCCCGTATAAACATTATACAGTTATTGTGAAATCCGGTCAGGTGTACTCTGTGGACGGTCCGAGTGAAGATGGAACACAATACGATTCCAGAAAGCATCCCAACGCACTCGATCCTGGTGTTTTTTATGACAAAGAGGGAAATTTATGGATGGTTTACGGGTCCTGGTTTGGAGGAATTTATATTCTAAAGCTCGATCCTAACACAGGCCTTCCCCTTCCTGGACAGGGTTATGGTAAAAGGTTAGCGGGTGGAAATCACAGTTCCATGGAGGGACCATACGTTCTTTACAGTCCTGATACAGATTACTACTATCTCTTTCTGAGCTTTGGAGGTCTTGATTACAGAGGAGGTTACAACATCAGAGTTGCAAGGTCCAAGAACCCAGACGGACCTTACTATGATCCTGAGGGAAAGAGTATGGAAAACTGCATAGGAAGTAAAACAGTGATATCAAACTACGGTGCAAAGCTAATAGGTAACTTTATCTTGAGCGAAAGTAACACAATCGATTTCAGGGCTTTTGGATACGTATCTCCTGGTCACAACTCTGCCTATTACGATCCAGAAACTGGGAGGTACTTCATCTTCTTCCACACAAGATTCCCCGGCAGAGGGGAGACCTACCAGCTCAGAGTCCATCAGCTCTTCCTCAACGAAGATGGATGGTTCGTTATGGCTCCATTCCCATATGCCGGTGAGACGATCTCAGAATTGCCAGATGAAGAGATAGTAGGTGAATATCAGTTCATTAATCACGGAAAGGATATCACGAGTAAAATCAAACAACCTGTGAGAATAAAGCTAAACAGAGATGGAACTATAACCGGATCAGTCGAGGGAAAGTGGGAGAGAAAGGGACACTACATCACCTTGAAAATCAACGAAGGAAATACAACTGTTATTTACAAAGGAGTAGTCCTGAAACAGTGGCATTACTCAGAGAAAAAATGGGTGACGGTGTTTACAGCTCTTTCCAACCACGGGGTCTCTGTATGGGGAATAAGAGTAGAAGAATGATCCCAATACTCTAAACGGAGGTGTTAGGTCATGAGAAAGGTATTGTTTTTGTTTACGCTGACAGTGCTACTTGTTGTGGGGTTCGCTTTTGATCCCAACAACGATCCCTCTCTAATCGCCTACTTTCCGTTCGATGGAAGCTTGAAGGATGCAACAGGTCATTTTGGGGAAGTTGTCAAAACTGGTAGAACCATTGGAAGTGTAGGAAGAGGACAGATAACATTTGTAGACGGTGTCGTTGGACAAGCTGTGAAACTTCCAGGAAGTAGAGGTCTCCTTCTTCCTGAAGACCTTATAAAGGATTATGACTACACAGTAGCGTTCTGGGTGTACGCCAACAAACTCACAAGATTCACAACAACGTTCTTTGGAGCCTACATAGACAAAGACCTGAAAATCCACTGGATCAGTTTTGTTCCTCTCTGCTTGGAACAACGGTACAATGCTCTGGGCAAGAGATGAAGCCCAGAACGTGTGGTACGATGGAATTCTCAGCAAAAACATTGAACCTGGAAAGTGGTATCACGTTGCAATCTCTGTATTGAACGGTATTGTTCGGGTTTACATCAACGGTGAGGTACTCACGAAGATCCAGATAAACGGACAGGAGAATCTCAACGGAAAACTTCCAGATGTATTCAGTCTGAAACCAGGAGGAGTGTTCGCTCTCGGAGCCAATTACTGGGATGCCCCATTCGATGGGATGTTTGATGAACTCAGGATCTATGACAGACCCCTTGGGCCGGACGAAGTAAGAATACTGTACAACTACGGCAGGTGATAACCACAAAATGAGGGCATTTTCACTGCTGGCCATTTTGCTTTTCAGCTTACTGAGCGGATGCCTTACTTTGGGAAGCGAAGACCATGTACCAAGTTTCAGATGGGCCACAGTCCACGATCCATCCGTTACGAAGGTTGGCGATACTTTCTATGTCTTTGGCTCACACCTTCAAATTGCCAAATCGAGCGATCTGATGCACTGGACACAAGTGAATGCAAGTTTATGACAGGAAGAGTAAAAAAACCTGGTGGGATATTCACAGTGGGTGTAAACTGGTGGGATCCCACGTTCAAGGGAGTAGTTGATGATCTGAGAATTTACGACAGGCCCCTCTCGAAATCCGAGATTGAGGTACTCTATGGAAAGAGGTGATCATTATGAGGAAATATTTCTTTATCGCTATCCTATTACTTTCATTTGTGATCGCTGTATCAGGGAATATCAATGAAGGACTGATAGCATATTATCCGTTCGATGGAGATTTAGAAGACAAAACAGGAAATTTCGAAGAAGGGTATCTTGTTGGAAATAGGATAAATGTTCCGGCACTTGGAAATCCCAAGTTTGATGAAGGAGTGGTAGGACAAGCTTTGGTCTTCGATGGAAAAAAGGGTGTTGTTTTGGGAGATGACCTCATAACCGATTACGATTATTCTGTTTCTTTCTGGCTCAAAATCGAAGATTTCACACAACATACCACTACATTCTTTGGATGCTATGTAGACGAAGAAAACTACTTCTACTGGTTGAGCTTTGTACCATATGGCTGGAACAATGGAACCCTTCTGTGGGCCAGAGATGACAGGAAAAATATCTGGTTCGATGGAATTCCTCCATTCAATCTAGAAAAAGACAGGTGGTATCACGTTGTAATAATCGTAGACAAAGGAAAAGCACACCTGTTCATAGACGGAAAGGAAGTGCCTCTGAAAGTACAGATCAACGGACAACCTGATCCCAATGGACTGGTACCAGATGTGTTCTCTGTGGGGCCTGGTGGTGTATTCGCGCTGGGTGTAAATTTCTGGGATCCACCTTTCAAAGGAATGATAGACGAATTGAGAATCTATGATCGGCCGTTGACAGCTGAAGAGGTAAAGGAACTTTTCCAGAAAAGATAAAAGAGCCCCTTCGTGGGGCTCTTTTTTATTTTTTCAACCACACCGCCATTGCACCCGGTTCTCTGTTGGCCCACATATGGTAGGGAATAATAGTGAACTCTACCGTTTTTTCCCTAACCTCAGACAGCTTTCTGTACAGTTTCCCCTCCCATTCAGAGATGTCCAGTGCTCTTCCAGTTCCTTTGAGGAAAACAGCCTCCCTGTCCAGTATCTTTCCTTTTTCTTCCTTCAGGCTTTCTGAGTTCAACACCAGTGTCCAAACATGGAAATCCGGGTTATCTGCTTGTTCTATACAGTAGACGACTGGACCTCTTTTCACTGCAGCTTTTCCAAGGTCGTCTCTCACAAATGGGTGTGCCTCGATAAACACCGCTTTCATGGGAAGTGAAAGTTCCACTGTGTGTTTTCCTTTCCAGCTCTGGCTCAATTTCACATAGCCGTTCTGTGGCTTTGCTATCACCGCTTTTCCGTCCACCCTGAGAACAAAATCATCTGCCCAGGAAGGAAGCCTGAGATAAATGGAGAATGGCTCTTCAATGTCTGTTTTAATCGTGAAAGCTACTTCGCCGCTCCATGGATAGTCTGTTTCCTGCTCTATCTCCACAACCGAACCTTTGAAATCAAGCCTGGCTGTACTTTTTTCGTACAGATGAACCTGAACACCGTCGTCCGATGTGGTGTACATGTATCCCGGAAAAGACACTATGAACCTGGCAAGATTCGGTGGGCAGCACGCACAGTCGAACCATTTCTGTCTTCTTGTTCTCCCGTAGTCCTCCAGCGGGTTGAAGTAGAAATAGTGCTTCCCATCGAGGGATATACCGGAGAGAAGTCCGTTGTACAGTACCTGTTCCATCACATCTGCAAATTTCCCATCGCCCGTTGCAAGAAGCATCCTGAAGTTCCACATGAAGTTCGCTATCGAGGCACAGGACTCGGCGTAAGATCTTCTGTTTGGAAGCTCGTACTCTTCTCCGAAGGATTCCCTGTCGTGTCTGGAACCCGCCCCTCCTGTGATGTACATCTTCTTCGTCACAAAATTCTCCCAGAGTCTGTTGAGGGCCTGCCAGATCTTTTCATCACCTGTTTCAAGATAAAGATCGGTAGCACCAGAGCAGAGATACAGAGCTCTCACCGCATGGCCTGTGATCTCTTCTAGCTCCACAAAAGGTTTGTGATCGATGAAGTACTCTGGTCCAGGATTTCTTGGGACGCTGGCAAGCCCTTTTCCACGTGCGTAAATGAAGTACCTTGCAAGGTCCAAATATTTTCTGTCTCCTGTTTCTCTGTAGAGCTCTACAAGTGCCATTTCCACTTCAGGATGCCCCGGTGCCCCTTCTTTTTTTCCAGGACCGAAAGTGTTGCAAATGTGATCTGCGAATCTTTTTGCCACTTCAAAGAGGAAGTTCTTTCCTGTCACTCTTCTGTGCGCAACGGCAGCCTGAATCAAATGACCTGCGTTGTACAACTCATGATTCCACGCAAGGTTCGTCCATCGCTCTTTTTTTCTCTCTCCAGAAAGATAGGTTCCAAGGTAACCGTCTTCATCCTGAGCAGCTTTCACCTCTTCTATCACGCTGTCAAGGATCTTCTCCAGCTCCGGAAGTTTCCTGTTCGCTAAAGCGAAGGACACTGCCTCAGTCCATTTGTACACGTCTGTGTCGTCAAACGGGAAAAATGTTTTGTAAGATCCTTCCATCTTGCCAGCGGCGATTCTGAAGTTGTCGAGTCTTCCTGTGCTCTCCAGAAGATCGTACTGTGTGGGAAGAGTCACGTTGACGAGGGTTTCGAAATACTTACCCATGAATCCATCTACCTTCACAGAACCAACAGGTATCGTTTTGAGCTTCGCATAAGGGCTTTTGGAAACTTCTACGATTTTGGACATAAACGATATTCCTCCTTTTTATACGTTCTTTTTTATATATTTAGGTACGTACATTATTCTTTATTCTTTACGTGAATTTTACATTGCACGCTTTTGATGAATCAAGTATATTTCTGGATAAATATTGCATGTTATACCTTAATAGATACAAATATTTCCGTTTAAAAGCTCTTTTCTCATGTTTTTTCATTTTTTCACAAACTATCCTTTCACCGCTCCGAAGGTGAGGCCTCTAATTAGATACCTTTGGGCAACAAGAGCAAAGACCACAACGGGAAGCATGGTGACTATACCGGCCGCGGAAAGAGGTCCCCATGCAACCCTCCATCCAGTGATGTATCTTCCAAGGAAAATGGGTAGCGTTTGAGCACGTGCATCGTTCGTTAAAACAAGAGCCAGAAGGAACTCTCCCCAGCTTTGAATGAGAGAAAGCACTGCGACCGCTGCGAGTCCTGGGGCACTGAGAGGAAGAACCACATAGAAGAACGTTTGAAAAGGAGTAGCCCCATCTACATAAGCCGCTTCATCTATCTCTCTTGGAATCTCTCTGAAAAAGCTGATAAGAAGCCAGACCCCGAGAGGCACAACTATGACAAGATGGGACAGAATGAGAGCCCACCAGGTGTTGATGAGTCTCAGTTTCGTGAATATCACGTACAGGGGAACGGCTGACACAATAGGCGGGAGCATTCTGATGGAGATGATCCACTCCGCCAGGAATGGACCTCCTACCTTGTATCGGGCAATAGCATAGGCAGCGAGGGCACTGATTACCGTTCCTATAAGTGCTACAGATACACCAACCACGATACTGTTTCTCAAGTACGGAAAGATGTTCTCAATAGAACCGGTTGTTCCACCGAAAACTTCTGTCTCTTTTGCTCCAAAGAAATTAGCAAGCGTGGGCTTTGTCGGAAAGAATCTAGGAGGCATGGTGAACCACTCGTCTGAAGGCTTAAAGGCTGTGATCACAAGCCAGTAAACGGGAAAAAGGAAAAATATCAAACAAACGGCGATCAGGATGTATCTCACAATTGTCAGGATTTTTTTCATCACTCTTCACCCCCCAACCCCAGTTGTTGTCTCATTCTCACAAGCCTGAACACTGCATTCACAAGGACTATCGCCACAATCAATAGCAAAACACTCAACGCAGAGGCGTAACCGATGTTCCACCCAAAAGAAATACCTACCTTGTAGATGTAGAAACTGTAAGTGTGGGTCGCAGATCCTGGACCACCCCAGGTTGTCATGAAGACAATATCAAAGGTCTTCAGACAGTCTATGATTCTCAAAACAAGAGCGACCAGGATCAAAGGTCTTAGAAGAGGAAACTCCACGTGCAAAAAGACTCTTCCCCAATCGGCTCCATCCACCCGGGCCGCGTCTATGAGATCCTGAGGTATCGACTGAAGACCTGCGTATATCATGAGAAAAATGAAAGGAGTCCACTGCCAAACGTCTATGATAATGATCCCCAGTTGTGCATAGAATGGATCTCCAAGCCACGAAATTTTGGGAACACCGAAGAGTGACAGGAACCAGTTCACCGGTCCAAAGGCAAAGTTGTACAACATCTTCCAGGCAACACCGGAAACCGCCGGTGGAATCATCATGGGAATGAGAAGGGAAGACCTGATTATCTTTTCTCCCTTGACGCCCCTTATCAGAAAAGCGATGAGAACACCGAGAACAAGTTCTACGGGAACTGCTATCGAGAGGAGCTTTGCGGTGAATTTCATGGATTCGATAGCGGTTGAATCTCTGAAAATCTGGAAGTAATTCGAAAGACCAATGAAGTGAGTCTCCGCACTCTTTGAAAGATCGTAATCTCTGAAAGAAGCCCAGATCATGAAACCAAAGGGATAGATTGTCATTGCAAGGAAAAGAGCGAGAACGGGAAGAACCATCAACCAGGGAACAATTCTTTTTCTCATGGCAAAAGGGGGCAGAGCGCCCCCTCTTCACCTCCTTATTTTCCAAGAATCTCTTCCCATTTTTTTGCAAGATCGTTCAGCGTTTCCATGGAGAGCGGGAGTTCTCCAGAGAGGATCTTGGAGAAGATCTCAACGGTGATGTCTTCGAGTCTCGGTTCCTCTGGAATCCTTGGCCTGTGGGTCTGAGAAACGTACGTTACCTCGAGGGCGGGAACTCTCGGGTCAGCGGCCCTCACCTCGGGATCCTGGAGTGTTGAGATTCTGGCAGGAGCGACGGCGAATCTCAAGAACTTGTTCTTGTCAGCCCATTTGCTAGTGGCGAAAATGATGAATTTGAACGCAGCGAGTTTCTTGTCCTCGGGTATGAATTTGTTGATACCGAGTGCCCATTGACCACTCACAGATCGACCCGGCATGGGAATGATCCCGACTTTATCTTCACCGAGTGTGCTCTTGAAGATCAGGTACGGTCCCGTCCATTGAGGTACCATAGCAACGAGTCCCTGGTTGAAGTACTCAATCGTTTCACCGTAATCAGAGCCGAGCGGATCTGGACTGTAAGGCATGAGTTTTTTCATCATTTCGAGCGCTTTCAATCCCTCTTCACTGTTGAAGGCCGGTTTGTGATCCGCTGTGAAGTATTCACCGAATTCAAGATCCGCAGTTCCGTGCCTCATGATACCGAGTGGTGCGTTCCTGTACTCACCGAAAAACAGCAGATACATGTAGAAGAGTGTGTGGGTTCTCGGGAACATGAGGGCGATTCCGTAGTCTGTTGGAGAGCTCTTGTTGTATTTTTTGGTGAAGAATTCCGCTATTTCTACAACTTCTTCCCAGGTGGTCGGGAGGGTGAGTTCTCTACCGTATTTTTCCTTGAACGCTTGTTTTATCTTTGGATCTTCAAAGAGATCTTTTCTGTAATAGAAGAGCATTGTGTTGTTGTAGAACGGAAGCCCGACGAGTTTTCCCTGCCACTTTCCAGATTCTTCCAGAACCTGTGGGATAAAATCGTTCAAATCATAATCTTCTGGAACAAGTTCTGGATGTTGTTTCATGAACTCTCCAAGGTCAACCAGTCCGAAAGAGACGGCTCCAGTGGTCATCACATCGTAAGTGAAAGCATCGAACGATCCAGCCTGAGATCTGAGATCCTGCAGTAGTTTTGGATACAACACTTCCCACGAAAGAGGTACGATCTCAACCTGAATTTCGGGATTCTGTTTCATGAACTCCTGGGCAAGCCACTTCAGGGCGTCCGCGTTGTCTGGAGAACAGAGAACGGAGATTTTAACCGAGAAGATCAACGAGGTGATGATGAGAAAGATCAACAGTAAAAATCTCTTCATACAAATCCCCCCTGCCTAAAAATAGTGGATAACGGTACGTACCGATGGTAGTATATCATATCTGTCAACAAAGAATTATCCTATAGTCAATTAGTTAACATAAATATCCGCAAAAGCGAACATGATACGTATAAAGGTACGTACTTTTATGTTATACTAAAAGGATGAAACCATGAGAAAGGAGGTCGGAGAATGATAGATCTCAAGCAGTACGAGTTCTGGTTTCTCGTCGGAAGTCAGTATCTTTACGGTCTGGAAACCCTGAAAAAGGTGGAACAACAGGCAAGTAAGATCGTGGATTCACTGAACGATGACCCCATCTTCCCTTCAAAGATCGTTCTGAAGCCGGTTTTGAAGAGTTCTTCTGAAATCACAGAAATCTTTGAGAAAGCAAACGCAGACCCCAAATGCGCAGGGGTTATCGTTTGGATGCACACTTTTTCCCCATCGAAGATGTGGATACGGGGACTCTCTATAAACAAAAAACCCCTGCTTCACCTTCACACGCAGTACAACAGAGAGATTCCATGGGATACGATCGATATGGATTACATGAACCTGAACCAGTCTGCACACGGAGACAGAGAGCATGGGTTCATACATGCAAGGATGAGACTTCCAAGGAAAGTTGTGGTGGGACACTGGGAAGAGAAAGAAGTCAGAGAAAAGATCACAAAGTGGATGAGAGTGGCCTGTGCGATACAGGATGGAAGAACGGGACAGATAGTCAGGTTCGGCGACAACATGAGAGAAGTCGCCAGCACCGAAGGTGACAAGGTAGAAGCCCAGATAAAACTCGGCTGGTCCATAAACACTTGGGGAGTTGGAGAACTTGCAGAGAGAGTGAAAGCCGTTCCAGAGCGCGAAGTAGAGGAACTTCTCAAAGAATACAGAGAAAAATACATCATGCCAGAGGATGAATACAGTCTCAAGGCAATAAGAGAGCAGGCGAAAATAGAAATTGCTCTGAGAGAATTTTTGAAAGAAAAGAACGCTATTGCCTTCACCACCACGTTCGAGGACCTGCACGATCTTCCACAGCTTCCCGGGCTCGCGGTCCAGAGACTCATGGAGGAAGGATACGGTTTTGGTGCAGAAGGTGACTGGAAAGCAGCGGGATTGGTTAGAGCCATCAAGGTAATGGGAACGGGTCTTCCCGGCGGAACTTCCTTTATGGAAGACTACACTTACCACCTCACTCCCGGAAACGAACTCGTTTTAGGGGCTCACATGCTCGAGGTATGTCCAACGATAGCAAAGGAAAAACCACGAATAGAGGTTCACCCTCTCAGCATCGGCGGGAAAGCAGATCCTGCCCGTCTTGTCTTCGACGGTCAGGAAGGACCAGCCGTTAACGCATCGATCGTTGACATGGGTAACAGGTTCAGACTCGTTGTGAACAAGGTTTTATCCGTTCCCATAGAGAGGAAGATGCCAAAACTCCCAACAGCCAGGGTCCTCTGGAAACCGCTGCCTGATTTCAAGAGGGCAACTACTGCATGGATACTCGCTGGAGGATCACACCACACTGCCTTCTCAACAGCCATTGACGTAGAATACCTCATCGACTGGGCGGAGGCATTGGAAATCGAATACGTCGTCATCGATGAGAATTTGGATCTCGAGGACTTCAAAAAAGAACTGAGATGGAACGAACTCTACTGGGGGCTTTTGAAAAGATGAAAGAGGGGCGAAAGCCCCTCATTTTTTTGGATACGTCACCGACTCTCTCATAATGAGTTTTGGTTTGAAAACATATTTCTCAGGTTTTTCTCCATCGATCATCTTCAAAAGGATCTCGACTGCTTTCTTTCCAACTTCTTCCTTGGGATGTTCGAAGGTGGTCAGAATCTCTCTGAAATCACCTATGGGAGCATCGTCGAAACCTATAACTGAAACGTCCTCTGGTATCTTCAGACCCATTCTCTTTGCTGCAAGGAAAAACTGAAGAGCCGTTGCATCATTGTAGCAGAAAACTGCGGTTGGACGCTGGTCCTTCGGTAAAGATAGAAGCTCAAAAGCACTCTGCATAACAATACCGGTGAACTCCGAAACATGAAAAGATTTCTCGTGGACTTTTTCGAAACCGAGTTCTCTGCCTCGTTTCAGAAAAGCCTGGGCTCTCACAACACTGGGAAGGTGTATTGTTTTATACAACACAGCCACATTCCTGTGTCCGTACTGATAAAATATCTCCGCTGCTTTTTCTCCTCCGTACCAGTCGTCGAGAACAACACTTCCCACACCCTCTATGTCCCAGTTGGTGTGTACCAAAACTACCTTCGTGCCTCTTTTTGCTATTTCTCCTATCAAATCTCTGTTGGAGCGTTTGGTGGCACTGTAGACAGGGTCTATTATTAGACCATCCACACCAACTTCCAGCCATTCGTTTATGATCTGTCTCTCTTTGTGAGGGTCCTCAGAAGCGTTTCCAAGAAGCATCTTGTACCCGTTTGCAAACAGAACCTCTTCGGCGCCGAGTGCTATATATGGAAATATGTAACTTGTGATCTGCTGGACAAGAATGCCAACGACCTTGTTTTTCTTTTCTATGTTCACAAACGTTCCAAGTCCTGGCTTTCTGATGACCAGGTTTTTAACTACCAGTCTTTCAAGGGCCTTTCTCACCGTTTCCCGACTGGCGTTGAATCTTTCCATTAACTCTTTCTCGGTGGGGAGTTTGTCTCCGTGTTTGTACTTTCCAGATTTTATTTCATCGATCAGAAATTTTTCAATTATTCTGTATTTTGGAAGGATTGCAAATCACCTCTCCTTTACCTGCCAATCTTCTCGACTATTTCTTTCGTATCCCTCGCTATCATGAGCTCCTCGTTTGTTGGAACAACCAGTACTTTCACACGGGAATCGAGAGTGGAGATTATGCCTTCCTTTCCTCTTATTGTTTCTTCGTTCTTCTGTTTGTCAAGCTTCACTCCGAGAAATTCCAGGTAAGAACACACATCTTCCCTTGTGATTGGAGAGTTTTCTCCAACACCGGCTGTGAAGACTATGGCATCAACACCGTTCATCGCAGCAGCGTACGCGCCTATGTATTTGGCGATCCTGTAGTGGTAGATGTCGAGGATGAGCTTGCACCATTCGTCTCCTTTCAAGGCAGCCTCTTCGATGTCCCTCATGTCGGAGCTGAAGCCCTTTGAAAGTCCGTAGACACCACTCTTTTTGTTAAGTATATCGTACATCTCCTGGGGGGATATACCTTCTTTTTCCATGATGAAGAAGGGAATTGCCGGATCCAAATCACCGGACCTTGTACCCATAACGAGTCCTTCAAGCGGTGTGAATCCCATGGAGGTATCGACGCACTTTCCATATTTCACAGCGGCTACTGAAGCTCCGTTTCCTATGTGACAGGTGATGATCTTGAGTTCTTCCAGCTTTTTACCAAGGATCTCCGCCGCTCTTTTCGAAACGTACCTGTGACTTGTACCGTGAAAACCGTAGCGTCTGATTCTGTGCTTCTCGTAGTATTCGTACGGTATAGCGTAAAGATATGCTTTCTGAGGAATCGTCTGGTGGAAAGCTGTGTCGAAAACAACCACATTTGGTACTCCTGGAAGGAGCTTCATGGCAGCTTTTATTCCCATGAGATTCGCAGGGTTGTGAAGCGGTGCAAGAGGTGAAACCTCTTCGATCGCTTTGAGCACTTCCTCGTCCACAAGCACCGATTCTTTGAATCTTTCACCACCGTGAACCACCCTGTGACCAACGGCATCGATCTCCTTTAGATCTTTTATGACTCCAAGTTTTTCATCGACCAATGTGTTCAATATGAGTTTCAATGCTTCCTCGTGATCCGGAAGTTCTCTTTCTATCACATACTTTTCGTCGTTCACTCTGTGAACGAGCCTGCTGCCTTCAATGCCGATTCTTTCTGCGATACCCTTACAAAGAACTTTCTCACCGTCCATCTCGATGAGCTGGTACTTTATTGAGGAACTTCCCGAGTTTATCACCAGTACTTTCATTCTCTCTTCACCTCACGCCTTTCCGCTAGATCCGAATATTCTGATTCTCTCTTTGACGATTTCTTTCACCTGTTCGAAGACAGGTCCAAAAATCTTTCTGGGATCTATCTGAGACTTGTCTTCTGAGAGAACCTTCCTGAGATACGCAACGAAGGTAATTCTCAGGTCGGTGTCCGTGTTTATCTTGTTGATACCAAGTTCTATAGCTTTCTTCAACATGTCTTCAGGAACACCTTTCGCACCGGAAAGCTCGGCACCGTATTCGTTCGCCAGTTTCACTACATCCTGTGGAACCATGGAAGCTCCGTGAAGAACGAGTGGTATCTGGGTGTATTCCTTCACTTTCTTCAGTCGTTCAAAGTCGAGCTGTGCTTCCCCTTTGAACTTGAACGCACCATGACTGGTTCCAATGGCTGGAGCTAAGAAATCCACTTCTGTTTCCTTCACAAATACCTTTGCTTCCTCTGGATCGACAAGTACGGACTCTTTTTCCACCACGTTGTCCTCTATTCCCTTGAGTTTTCCGAGTTCCGCTTCTACACTTATACCAACCGCGTGAGCTATCTCCACGATTCTCTTCGTCTCTCTGAGGTTTTCCTCGAAGGGAAGATGTGAAGCGTCGATCATCACCGAAGAGTAACCCGCTTTTATGGCGGCCATGATGATTTTAAAGTCCCTTCCGTGGTCCAGGTGGAGTGCGACAGGAACCGAAAGTTTCTCAGCGTAAGTTCTCACCATTTCAACGGCAAGTTTTGCTCCTGCCTCTATATCGCCTTTTCCTATGTACTTTATTGCCCCTTCCGATGTGGCGACGATGACCGGTGCTTTTTCTTCCTCAGCGGCTTCAAGAATCGCCTGAAGGAATTCCATGTTGTTGAAATTGAACGCACCAACAGCGTATCTCTCTTTGCTGGCTTTTTCCAGAATTTCTTTTGTGCTCTTTACATAAGGCATTGTCACACCTCCTTCAATGTAAAGGCCGGGACAAGCCCGGCCTTCAATTATTTCTTGTTTTTGAGAGCTGCCTGAGCTGCTGCAAGTCTGGCAACGGGTACTCTGTACGGCGAACAGGAAACGTAGTCGAGTCCGATCTTGTCGAAGAACAGTATGGATCTCGGATCTCCACCGTGTTCTCCACAGACGCCAACTTTGAGATCGGGTCTTGTGCTTCTTCCTTTCTCTTTACCCATCCTCACCAGTTCTCCAACACCGTCGTAGTCCAGCGTCTTGAACGGATCGTGTTCGAGGATGCCCTTTTCAAGGTACTCAGGCAGGAACTTTCCAACGTCGTCTCGGCTGAATCCGAAGGTCATCTGTGTGAGGTCGTTGGTACCGAAGCTGAAGAATTCAGCTTCTTCCGCTATCTGATGGGCGGTGACAGCAGCCCTTGGAACTTCGATCATGGTTCCGATCTTGTAAGTGAGCTCGACACCAGCTTCTTTTATGAGAGCGTCGGCCGTTTCCTTGATGATCTTCTTCAGGTACCTGAGTTCGTTAACGTGTCCCACAAGAGGAATCATGATTTCAGGTATCACATCTATTCCTTCCTCTTTCTTGAGTTCGATGGCCGCTCCAATTATTGCTTTGGTCTGCATCACAGCGATCTCAGGATAGGTGATGGTGAGCCTACAACCTCTGTGTCCGAGCATCGGGTTGAGTTCTCTGAGATTCTCCACGACGTTCTTGAGTTCCTCAAAGGAGACTCCCATCTGTTCGGCAACTTCCTTGATCTGTTCATCTTCTTGCGGCAGGAATTCGTGAAGAGGAGGATCTATGAGCCTTATGGTGACAGGAAGTCCTTTCATCACCCTGAACAATCCTTTGAAGTCCTCTTTCTGAAGTGGCAGAAGTTCATCCAGAGCCTTTTCTCTTTCTTCTTTTGTCTTTGCGAGGATCATCCTTCTAACCTTGGGTATTCTATCCTTTTCGAAGAACATGTGTTCTGTTCTGCAGAGCCCAATTCCTTCAGCACCGAATTTTCTCGCAATTTCCGCGTCTCTCGGTATATCTGCGTTGGTTCTCACACCGAGTCTTCTGATCTCATCGGCCCACTGCAGAAGTTCTGCGACTGGTCCTTCAAGACCCTGTGGTTTTATTGTTGTCACTTTTCCAAGGAGAACCTCACCGGTCGTTCCATCGATTGAGATCCATTCTCCTTCTTTTACAACGACGTCTCCCACTTTGAAGTAGCCTTCCTCAGGATGGACTTCTATGGATTCTGCTCCGACGACTGCTGGCTTACCCATTCCTCTCGCGACAACGGCAGCGTGAGAGGTCATTCCTCCTCTGGAGGTCAGAATTCCCTGTGCAACGGCCATTCCTCCGACGTCTTCGGGGCTGGTTTCAGGTCTCACAAGAATAACCTGTTCACCTGCTTTACCAAGTTCTTCGGCTTTCTTGGCGTTGAAAACGACCTTACCCGTTGCAGCACCTGGAGACGCAGGAAGCCCTTTCGCGATGACTTTTGCCTGGGCCTTTTCTTTTGGATCGAACACAGGATGAAGCACCTGTTCGACGTCTTCAGGTCTCACTCTGAGAATAGCTTCCTCTTTGGTGATGAGTCCTTCGTGGACCATGTCAACGGCGATCCTGATAGCTGCCTGAGATGTTCTCTTTCCACTTCTTGTCTGAAGCAGGTAGAGTTTCCCTTTTTCGATGGTGAACTCGATGTCCTGCATGTCTCTGTAGTGTTTTTCGAGTCTTTCCATTATTTCAAGGAGCTGATTGTAGACCTCCGGCATTCTGTTCTTCAACTCTTCAAGTTTGAGGGGGGTTCTGATACCCGCAACAACGTCCTCACCCTGGGCGTTGGGCAGGAACTCTCCATAAGGTTTCTTCTCTCCAGTGTTCGGGTCTCTTGTGAAAGCGACACCCGTTCCGGAGTCTTCTCCCATGTTTCCAAAGACCATCGCGACGATGTTCACAGCCGTACCGAGGAGATCTCCCTCTTTGATTCCGTGAATTTCTCTGTACTTGATAGCTCTCTCGTTCATCCAGCTACCGAACACCGCATCGATCGCAAGCCAGAGCTGTTTCCAGGGATCCTGCGGAAATTCTTTTCCTTCTTCCTTGTAGATCTGTTTGTATCTTTCAACGAGTTTTTTGAGGTCTTCTGCATCCAGTTCGGTGTCGAGTTTCACACCTTTTTCCTTCTTGAGTTCTTCGAGTGCCTTTTCGAATTTCTCGTGAGGTATCTTCAGAACCACATCACCGAACATCTGAAGGAATCTTCTGTAAGCGTCGTAGGCAAACCTTTCGTTGTTAGTCAGTTTTGCAAGACCTTTCACTGTCTCATCGTTGAGACCAAGATTGAGAACGGTGTCCATCATTCCAGGCATTGAAATGGCTGCACCAGATCTGACGGAGACAAGGAGTGGATTGTTGGGGTCACCGAACTTTTTCCCGGTAACCTCCTCGAGTCTCCTCATTGCCTCTTCAACCTGTTCTTTCNGTTCTTCTGGATAAGTTCTTCCGTGGTCGTAGTAGTACTTACAAACTTCCGCAGAAATGGTGAATCCGGGAGGAACAGGAATTCCAAGGTTGGTCATCTCTGCGAGGTTGGCACCTTTTCCACCGAGGATATCTTTCATGTCCGCTCGGCCTTCTGCCTTACCGTTTGCGAAGAAGTACACGTATTTCTTTGCCATCTTCTGACTCCCTCCTTTTCCTTTCGTATCCAAGAATTTATTATAAAATCAAAACCGCACGATTAACTTCGGTATCATTTCACGTTAACATAGAAAACCATCTTCCCATCTTTGTAGAAGCCCCTCGCAAAGATGTAAGCCTCCTCACCCTCTCCCACAAGCGATTCCATGACAGTCCTCATATCGAGGAAGAGGAAGAAAACGTCGTTCTTTGCAGGCGTGATATCGAGATTTCTGGGAGAGAACTGATCGCTTTTCAGAACGACTGTGTCTCCCTCTGTGCAAATCGATAATCCATTTTCCAGAACAAAACACCTGCCTTCCTTCCTGTACTGAACTCCCGCGGTTTTTAGAGCATTTTCCACGGCATCAGGAGATTTCAGCATAGCTTTTGCAACAACTTCGATACTGGTAGGAGTGGATCCGGCTATCAGGTCCATAACTGCCGAAGATACATTCGCACTCAAAAACATTGGAGGCTCGAGTTCTTCAAAGAGATTTTTGACAACTTTCTCAATGTCCGATTCGGGAAGTTGAACAGGCAGATTCCCGCTTTCCATGGAAAATCCTGCGCTGGAGAGAACGTCTAACAATCCATCGTAATTCTCCGTGTTAAAAATCACCGTCAATTCTCCGAACATGTAGTAATCGGATGGGACTTTCCTCGGCTGTCCAACTTTTTCGAGGAAGTTTCTGGAAGTATCATCCATTGGTATGATTTCCACCTTTATCGAGAGATGATCACCCGCGGATTCTTTTGTGCTCACAACGGTGAAGGAATACTTCTCACCTTGCAGCAAACCGTAGCCAAAGAAATCTGCGGTTTTCAGAGTATCGGGAATCTTTCCCCCACCCTTCAAAGAAGCGTTCACTGCTTTAGCTGTTCCTAAGAAGAGATACCCATCTTTTTCAGCAACGACCACATCTTCCATTCCCAGCAGATCAACCACGAGAGACTTTATGCTGTCTTTCAGTTTCTTTGTCTTTTCAGACGGTCCCAGAACGAAGCAAGTGTCTTCGCTGTCGAGCTGTACAAAGAGAAATTCGTGAGAGAGGAGATCGTAGAAGTCGGAAGGCTCTATATCCCTGCTGATAAGCTGGGACTCCAGAACACCCTGTATCATCATCTCAAGACCGAGGCTCTCTGTCAGGAAACGGCCGGTAGAAAGGCTTTTGACCTCGGAGTAGAACTCTGATAAATCCTTCACATATCGAATCACCTTGAAATTCTCCGGTACATAGTTTAATATTTGTGAAAAAGAGAGGGCCGTGAGAATCAGCAGGATAAAAATTATCCCTTTCTTCATGTTCAGAACCTCCTTCTTTTTTCTTCACCAAAACTTATGATAACACAGGAAAGGAGGTAGCACGTTGAGAAAATCTCTCGAGACAGGAAAATGCGTTGTTCTGGAAGTGTTGACACCAAGAGGCACAAATCTGGATAAATTCATGGAGTTCACCGAAGAAGCCTGGAAGACTGGCATCGACGCGTTCACGGTGACCGACATGCCGATGGGAAGAGTGAGAATGGCTCCCTGGGCTGCTTCCCACCTTCTTGTGGAAAGCGGAAAAGATGTTCTCATGCACTTTACGAGGAACACAAGGAATATGATAAGAATACAATCTGACCTTCTGGGCTGTCATGCCCTCGGAGTGAAGAATCTGCTCCTTCTGTCCGGAGACAATCCTTCCCACGGTGATTACCCTGAAACGACCTCCGTTAACGATATAGATATCTTAGACCTCATAAGACTCACAAAGCTCATGAACGAAGGAACAGATCTTGCCGGAAACAAGATCTATGGAAAAACAGATTTCTTCGTCGGTGGTGCGCTGAATCCCTTCAGCGATGAAGACGTAGAAAGGGCCAAACAGAAGATTGAAGCCGGCGTTGATTTCCTTGTCACCCAGCCGCTTTTCAACAGCGAGGTGGCAAAAAAGATCAAGGAAGAACTGAACACGAAAATTCTCGCTTCTATAGTTTTCTTTGAAAACGCAAAACAGATGAGCTACTTCTCGAACGTTCCTGGAATAGAAATACCCGATGAGATAGTGAATTCCGCGGAGAAGGGAGACGATTACCTGAAAGAAAAAAGCTTTGAAAGTGTGCTCAGATTCGTTGAAGAGACAAAAGATGTACTGGATGGTTTCTACATAGTGGCCATAGTGAAAGATCTCGAAAAAATCAGGAAGGTGGTAGAAATTGCCAAAAGTTGAAATAGACCCAAAAGATATAAAGATTCCAAACAACGTTTTGAAGTCAAAACTCGGTTTTGGAAGAGCAGAAGAGATACCCGAAGAATTCAGGAAAATGGTGAAAAGGGCGTATGAAGAGCTTCACGATGTGGCGAAACCTGTGGTTCTGTGGCGAGATTTCGAGGTGGACGGTTCTCTCTCTTTCGACAACATGGAACTCACGGGTGAACTTGCAACGAAACACCTTTCTGGGAGTAAGATCATCACAGTTTTTCTTGCGACCCTCGGAAAAAAGGTGGACAAAAAGATAGAGGAATACTTTAGAAAAGGAGAGGATCTTCTCGCGTTCTTCATCGATGGAATCGCTTCAGAGATGGTGGAGTACGCTTTGAGAAAGGTGGATGCGGAGCTCAGAATGAAAAGATCCAACCTGGAGGGAAGTTTTAGAATTTCACCCGGATATGGAGACCTCCCGCTTTCCTTGAACAAAAAGATCGTCGAAATTTTCAAGGAAGAAGTGGACGTCGATGTGTTCGAAGACTCTTACGTGCTCGTTCCCAGAAAAACCATCACAGCATTCGTAGGCTGGAGGGAGAAGAATGAGAAACAGACGTGAGGTTTCAAAATTGCTTTCAGAGAGAGTGTTGCTTTTGGATGGAGCCTACGGAACGGAGTTCATGAAGTACGGATACGATGACCTTCCCGAAGAGCTGAATANAAAAGCACCCGACGTGGTGCTGAAGGTTCATAGAAGTTACATAGNNAGTGGATCGGATGTCATTCTGACGAACNCGTTCGGTGCCACAAGGATGAAACTGAGAAAACACGGCCTGGAGGACAAACTGGATCCTATTGTGAGAAACGCTGTGAGAATCGCAAGAAGAGCAGCTGGAGAAAAGCTTGTTTTTGGAGATATCGGACCGACGGGAGAACTTCCCTATCCACTCGGAAACACTTTGTTCGAGGAATTCTACGAGAACTTCAGAGAAACCGTGAAGATAATGGTCGAGGAAGGTGTGGATGGAATCATCTTTGAGACGTTCTCGGACATTCTAGAGTTGAAAGCCGCTGTGCTCGCGGCAAGGGAAGTCTCCCGTGATGTTTTCCTGATTGCCCACATGACATTCGATGAGAAGGGAAGAAGTCTCACAGGGACAGATCCCGCAAACTTCGCCATCACGTTCGATGAACTGGATGTCGATGCCCTCGGTATAAATTGTTCACTCGGACCCGAAGAGATCCTCCCCATTTTTCAGGAACTGTCTCGGTACACAGACAAGTTCCTCGTAGTGGAACCTAATGCGGGAAAGCCCATCGTGGAAAACGGGAAAACCGTGTATCCTTTGAAACCACATGACTTTGCCGTTCATATAGATTCCTATTACGAACTCGGTGTGAACATATTCGGAGGCTGTTGCGGAACCACCCCTGAACACGTGAAGCTCTTCAGAAAAGTTCTTGGAAATAGAAAGCCTCTTAAAAGAAAGAAAAAGAGAATATTTGCTGTTTCTTCTCCTTCAAAACTCGTGACGTTCGATCACTTTGTTGTCATAGGAGAGAGGATAAACCCGGCAGGTAGAAAGAAGCTATGGGCGGAGATGCAGAAAGGAAACGAAGAAATCGTGATCAACGAAGCAAAGACACAGGTGGAAAAAGGTGCGGAAGTGCTCGATGTGAACTTCGGGATAGAATCCCAGATAGACGTACGATACGTGGAAAAGATCGTTCAGGCACTTCCGTATGTTTCGAACGTTCCTCTCTCCTTGGACATCCAAAGCGTTGACCTCACAGAGAAAGCGCTCAGAACCTACCCGGGAAGACCCCTTTTCAACTCGTCCAAGGTGGATGAAGAAGAACTCGAAAAGAAAATAAACCTGTTGAAGAAATACGGTGGAACACTCATCGTACTTTTGATGGGAAAAGACGTTCCAAAAAGCTTCGAAGAGAGAAAAGAGTACTTCGAAAAGGCTCTGAAAATCCTGGAGAGACACAATTTCTCAGACAGAGTGATCTTCGATCCAGGAGTTCTGCCTCTCGGTGCAGAAGGAAAACCGGTAGAAGTACTGAAGACCATAGAATTCATTTCAAACAGGGGTTTCAACACGACTGTTGGTCTTTCCAATCTGTCTTTCGGACTTCCTGACAGAAGTTATTACAACACCGCTTTTCTCGTTCTTGGAATATCTAAAGGCCTGAGCTCTGCCATCATGAATCCCCTCGACGAAATACTAATGAAGACCTTGAACGCTACACTTGTGATATTAGAGAAGAAGGAACTTCCCAGAGCTGAAGTGAAGGAAGAAAAACTGGTTGAAATCATACTCTCCGGGAACCGGTCGGAACTCGAGAGGCTCGTGGAGGATTTTCTGAAGGAAAAAGATCCTCTTTCCATAATAGAAGAACAATTGAGGCCGGCGATGGAGCGTATTGGAGAACTCTACGATAAGGGAAAAATCTTTCTTCCGCAACTCATCCTCGCCGCTCAAACGGTGAAACCCGCGTTCGACAAACTGACATCGATGCTTCCGTCAGACAGTCAGGGTGAAACGTTCGTCATTGCAACAGTCAAGGGTGATGTGCATGACATAGGAAAGAACATAGTGGCGTCTGTCATCAGAAGCAGCGGGTACCGCGTGGTGGACCTTGGAAAGGACGTGGAAACATCGAAAATATTGGAAACCGTGGAAAAAGAAAGACCCGTTGCACTCGGTCTGTCTGCAATGATGACAACCACCGTCGGAAGAATAAAGGAAGTTGTGGAAAAGCTCAAAGAAAAGAACCTGAAAATCCCCGTCATAGTGGGTGGTGCTTCCCTGAACGAAAAACTTGCAAAGGAGCTAGGAGCGGACTATTACGCAAGGAACGCTTCCGAAGCGGTAAAAATACTGAAATCTCTCGGGAGATGAGATTGTGGACACCATTGTCGCTGTAGCTACCCCTCCCGGAAAAGGAGCAATCGCGATTCTCAGGTTGAGCGGTCCAGATAGCTGGAAAATCGTTCAGAAACACCTTCGAACACGATCGGAAATCGTTCCAAGAAAGGCAATCCACGGCTGGATCCACGAAAACGGAGAAGATGTGGATGAAGTGGTAGTCATTTTCTACAAATCGCCGAAGAGTTACACAGGAGAGGACATGGTAGAGGTGATGTGCCACGGAGGACCACTCGTGGTGAAGAAGCTGCTGGATCTCTTCTTGAAATCTGGAGCGCGGATGGCTGAACCTGGCGAGTTCACAAAACGAGCTTTTTTGAACGGAAAAATGGATCTCACTTCGGCAGAGGCTGTGAGAGATCTCATAGAGGCAAAAAGCGAAACCAGTTTGAAACTCTCCCTGAGAAACCTCAAGGGAGGATTGAAGGACTTTGTTGAGAGCTTGAGAAGAGAACTCATAGAAGTTCTTGCTGAGATACGGGTAGAGCTCGATTATCCAGACGAGATAGAAACAAACACAGGTGAAGTGGTAACCAGGCTGGAGCGAATAAAAGAAAAGCTCACTAAAGAACTGAAAAAAGCAGATGCAGGCATTCTTCTCAACAGAGGCTTCAGGATGGTTATCGTGGGAAAGCCCAACGTGGGAAAATCCACTCTTCTGAATCGACTTTTGAACGAGGACAGAGCGATCGTCACAGATATACCTGGAACAACAAGGGATGTTATCAGTGAGGAAATCGTCATAAGAGGAATACTTTTCAGGATAGTCGACACAGCTGGTGTGAGATCGGAAACGAACGATCTGGTCGAGAGACTGGGGATAGAGAGAACTCTTCAGGAAATAGAGAAAGCCGACATAGTACTGTTTGTGCTCGACGCTTCTTCACCGCTTGACGAAGAAGACAGAAAAATCCTCGAAAGGATAAAGAACAAACGCTATCTTGTGGTGATAAACAAAGTGGATGTGGTGGAGAAGATAAATGAAGAGGAGATAAAAAACAAACTCGGAACAGACAGACACATGGTGAAGATATCTGCCCTGAAAGGAGAAGGACTTGAAAAACTGGAGGAAGCCATCTACAGAGAAACTCAGGAGATCTTTGAAAGAGGTTCTGATTCCCTTATAACGAACCTTCGACAAAAGCAGTTGCTTGAAAACGTTAAAGGACATCTGGAAGACGCTATAAAGTCTTTGAAGGAAGGAATGCCGGTTGATATGGCTTCTATAGATCTGGAAAGAGCTCTCAGTCTTCTCGATGAAGTGACGGGAAGGAGTTTCAGGGAGGACCTGCTTGATACCATATTCTCCAATTTCTGCGTTGGAAAATGAATAAGGGGAAGGGGTTCCCCTTCCCCTATCACTTGACCTTCTCTTTGAGAGCTTTTCCGGGTTTGAACTTCGGAACCTTTCTTTCGGGAATGGTGATGGGTTTTCTTGTCTGAGGATTCACGCCTTTTCTTGCAGCAGCCTTTCTCACCTCAAAGCTTCCGAACCCAACGATCTGAACCTTTTCCCCTTTTGCGAGAGCTTCTGAGATCGTTTCAAGAATGGTGTCGAGAATCACTCTTACATCCTTCTTCTTCGCACCTGCTTTCTTCGCCACCCTGTCGATGAGTTCCTTTTTGTTCATGAAACCCCCTCCTTTCTAGGGTTGTAAAGCATCCTTCTCACTGCTTGTAAATATACCATTTTACAGTGGGGTGTTGCAAGTCCCTTTACAAAAGCACTTCGAAGTTTGGAAGTTCTAAAACACCCATAAAAAGCGGAATTTCGAAAAATAGGACAAAATTTAGAATCAGTTACAGAAAATTTACAAAGCATCCAGGACTCTTCGTGCTATTTCACTACTACCAACAATCCTTGCTATTTCCTCCAGGGAGGCAGAACGAATATTCTCCAGAGAACCAAAGTATTCAATGAGCTTTTTCTTTCTAATGGGACCTATTCCGGGCACACTGTCAAGAACAGACCTGAGTGATTCTTTCTCCCTCCGCTTTCTGTGGTAACTCACAGCGAATCTGTGTGTTTCGTCTCTTATCTGAACGAGGAGTCTTAAAACCGGGTGATCGTGTGGAAGTTTTATTTCTCTGTTCTCAAAGACAACGGTCTCTTCCTTCTTCGCGAGTCCAACCACGGGACAGTCCTTTCCTATTTCCTTTAACGCTTCGACAGCGGCGTTCACCTGCCCTATTCCTCCATCCACGAACAGAAGATTTGGAAGCGGGTGTTTCGAATATCTTCTTTTCACGACTGTTCTTATCGATTCGTAATCATCTGGATGATCCTGTTCGATCTTGTAACGTCTGTAATCGCTCTTTTTGGGAAATCCATCTTCGAACACCACCAGAGAAGCCACGGTGTATTTTCCTTGAAGATGAGAAATATCGATCCCTTCTATCCTGTACGGAAAATCCTTCATGTTCAGGAGCTTCATCAATTCTTCGAGCGCTTCCTTTCTCAATCCTCTCATTTTTAACTCGTTTTCCAGGTTCTTCTTTGCTTTCTCAAGGAGATCTTCTTCTGTGGTGGAACGCGGCGGTCCTACATACTCAAAACCGAGAGACGAGTAATCCATTTCATCCAGATCACTCTCCAGAATGAGAGTTTTCGGGATATCACCTCTCCCGGATACGTAGTATTCTCTGATGAAATCTTCCACATTTCCCCCTTCCATTTCAAAGGAGATCTTCCCTACCAGGTAACCATTTCTGACTCTCAGAACCACGAACAGATCGTGTGCGTGGACCAGAACATCACAGCTGATACTTTCTTCAAAAACCACTCCCTGAGATTCCAGAACATTCGACAGATTCAAAAGAAGATCCCTGTACTTTGCAGCGTTCTCGAAATCGAGCATTCTGCTGTGAGTTTCCATCTTTTCTTTCAGATAATCGAAGACTTCTTCCATGTTCCCCGAGAGGAACTCTTTCAGCCTTCTTACCGCTTCTCCATGCGATTCTATATTTCCAATGCACGGGCCGGTGCACCTACCGAGGTGATAAAGAAAACAGGGCCTCTTTATTCTTTTCAAATCAGATTTACAGGTTCTGAATCCCATTATTTTTTGGAGTATTTCCAGCAGATTTCTGACGAATTGAACACTGGTGTAGGGGCCGAAGTACGTTCCATCCCTCAGTTTTCTCTTCACGATTTCAACGTACGGTATTTCGTCATCGGATATCCTGATGTAAGGATAGAAATTCGTGTCTTTGAGACGAACGTTGTACTTTGGCCTGTACTTCTTTATGAGATTCGCCTCGAGTATGAACGCTTCCCTTTCGTTCATCACAACGATCGTTTCCAGTTCGTCGGCCTCTTCGACAATTCTGAACACTTTCTCCGTCTGGGGATTGAGGTAACTCCTCAATCTACTGGACAATCTCTTTGCTTTTCCTATGTAGATGGGAACACCTTTGTTCTTGAAGATGTAAACACCAGGTTCTTCAGGAGCGAGGAGTATCTTCTTTCTGATCTTCTCTTTCAAAAACCTTCTTCACCTCCTCTTCACTCAAGAATCTGTACTCTCCAGGTTTCATGTCCTCGGGTAGAACGAGTCTGCCAATTCTAGTTCTCTTCAAATGCACTGTTCTTAGACCCACAGCAACCGTCATCCGTTTGATCTGATGATATTTACCCTCCGTTATAACTATCTTCAACGTGTCGTTCGACAGCTTCTCCACACACTTCGCTTTTGCGAAAAAACCGTCCCTTAAAGTCACACCATTTTTCAACTTTTCTATCTTGTCTTCTGTGACTTCTCCTTCTACCTTCACAATGTACTCTTTTTCTACAGACCATTTCGGCGAAATCACACGATGAGCGAAATCACCATCGCTAGTTATTATCAGGAGACCTTCGGCATCTTTATCGAGCCTTCCAACGGGGAAAATTCCTTTCAATGGGGGAAGAAATTCCATGATGGTTTCCGAATGGGGATCTTTCGTGCTGGTCACGTATCCTGAAGGCTTGTAGAAGAGAATGTAAACCTTTCTGTGAAGCTTCACTGTCTCACCATCGAGCGCAACTGCATCGTTCTCCGACACAGGATGATCAGGATCGAGCACTACTCTCCCGTTAACGGTCACCCTGCCCTGTTTTATCAGTTTTTTCACTTCTTTTCTTGTTCCCAAACCACTGTTCGAAAGATACCTGTCCAATCTCATTGTTTTTCCCTGTCCAGGTAGATTATGAGGTTCGAAATGTCGGAAGGATTTATCCCCGGGATTCTCATAGCCTGACCGATGGATCTCGGCCTGATCTTTTTCAATTTATCCCTCGCTTCTGTGGAGAGATTCGGAACTGCATCGTAATCTAAATCGTGCGGTATCTTGTAATTCTCATACTTCTCAAAGACGGCGACCTCTTCGAACATTTTCTGAATGTATCCCTCATATTTCACGTTTATTTCCACCTGTTCCACGACTTCTGGATCATCTATAGGGTTCGGATCCAGAAACTTCAGCGCACTGTAACTCAATTGAGGACGTTTCAAGAGCTGATATAGGGAGACCGACTCTTTGAGAGGACTGGTTCCCAGAGAAGTTAAAAGATCGTTGATCTTGTCAGAAGGTTTTACAACAACTTTCTTCAAACGTTCGATCTCTTCGTTTATTCTGCGTTCAAGACTCAATACCTTTTCGTAGAACCACTTGGGAATCAGCCCCACCCGATAGCCGTACTTCGCCAGCCGCAGATGAGCATTGTCATGGCGTAGAAGAAGACGATACTCGGCCCTTGAAGTGAGAAGCCGATATGGTTCATCCACTCCCCTCGTTACCAGATCGTCTATCAGAACACCAATGTAGGCCTCGGACCTCTTCAAGATGAGAGGAGGTTCTCCCCGAAGTTTGAGAGCAGCGTTTATACCGGCGATTATACCCTGACCAGCCGCTTCTTCGTATCCGCTCGTCCCGTTCACCTGACCTGCGAAGTAGAGATTCTCCACAAGTTTGGATTCAAGCGTGGGATAGAGCTGCCTGGGATCTATGTAGTCGTACTCTATCGCATAGGCAGGACGAGTGATGATAGCGTTTTCCAATCCTTTCACGCTTCTTATCATCTTTATCTGTGCTTCATAGGGCAGGCTCGTACTCAAACCGTTCAGATAGTATTCCTCCGTGTCTCTTCCTTCCGGTTCTACGAAGACCTGATGCGATTCTTTGTCTTTGAATTTGACAACCTTGTCCTCTATGGAAGGACAGTACCTTGGTCCTATTCCCTCTATGAGTTTGACCGTTCCATAAAGGGGCGAAAATTCCAGATACTGTCTTATTATGCTGTGGGTTTCCGGGTTCGTTCTGGTCAGCCAGCAGGGGTAATCTTTCGAGAGTACTCTCGGTTCGTCAAAGAAGGAAAAAGCAAGGGGTTCATCCGAGGTGTCCTGCCTTTCCATAACGGAAAAGTTTATAGAGCGCTTCAACACACGAGCCGGCGTTCCTGTTTTGAATCTACCAACTTCGAATCCCAGTTCTATGAGACTTTCCGTGAGCTTTGTCGCTGGAAACTCTCCCATCCGACCCGCTGGGAATGTGGAACGACCGATGAATATCTTTCCTCTCAAAAAAGTCCCGGTTGTCACGATCACAGCTTTTCCCAGGTAGTCTATCCCGTAATTGTCCACAACTCCCTTAACTCTTCCCTTCTCCGTTAGAATTCTTTCAACGATACCATGTCTCAACACTATGTTCGGATTCGTTTCCAGCTTTCTTTTCATCGTTCTGCTGTACGAGATCTTGTCTATCTGAGCCCTTAAAGCTCTCACAGCGGGCCCTTTGCTCACGTTCAGCATTCGCACGTTTATCATCGTCTCATCGGTTGTTTTGGCCATCTCTCCACCGAGAGCGTCTATTTCACGAACCACAACACCCTTTGCCGGACCACCTACGGCGGGATTGCATGGAGCCCATCCCACGGTGTCCGGATTCACCGTGAGGACAAGTACTCTGAAACCCATTCTAGCAGCCGCAAGAGCCGCCTCTATTCCCGCATGACCGGCTCCCACAACGATCACATCGTAGACACGATCGTCCTCAGGCCTCAAACCAATCACCTCATGCCAGTCTGATGGGCATCACTATGTAGAGGTATCCAGAAATGTCGAGTGGATTTATCTGACAGGGACTGGTAGAATCAACGAAGTTCATTTCGATCTCTTCAGTCTCAATGTGCTTCAAAACGTCCTCGATGAACTTCGGGTTGAAAGCGATCACGAGATCTTCCCCTTCTTTCTGAACTTCAACTTCATCAACCACTTCACCATAATCCGGACTCTTGCTCACAAGTCTCATAACGTTTTCTTCTATTTCGAACTTCACGGACTCGCTTCCCTTGGTGGCGATTACCATCACTCTTCTCAACGATTCCATAAGGTCCTTTCTAGAAACTACCACTTTCGTTTTGAAAGTTTCGGGGATCACCCTTTTGTAATCAGGAAATTCAGCATCGACTACTCTCATCACCGTTTCCACGTCGCTTGTCGTCAGGGAAACCCTCCTCCCATCGTACCTCACCGTTATAGTCGGCTCCGTCGTGTTGTCAAGCACGTTTTGAACTTCTTTCATGCTCTTCAAAGAGAGCAAGAAACTCGCCTCTTCCTCGTTTTCTATCTGCTCCTCTGCGAGTGCAAGTCTGAAACCATCACTTGCAACCAGTCTGAGAAGATTCTTGTGGAGTTCCCAGAAAACTCCATTCAGATTTCGCATGAACTCGTCTTTGGCAGCGGCGAAGATGACCTTTTCAACCATTTCCTCGAGAAGTGAAGTGTCGACTTCGAAAGTTATTCCGGACTCGGCCGGTGTTATCTCTGGAAATTCGTCCGCAGGCATGGTGGTGATCCTGAAAACAGTACTTCCAGAACTTATAACAAGGACATCCCCCTCTAAAGAAAGTTCTGTGATGTCATCTGGAAGAACTTTGACCAGCTTCTGGATGACGTCTCCCGGTACTACAAATCGTGCTTCACCGGAGATTTCAGCAGCGTTCACAGTTGCTTTGACTCCGGTCTCAAGATCGGTTGTACAAATGTAGAAATTTCCATCTTTCACTTCGAAAAGAAATCCGGCAAGAATGGGCTTCACAGATTTCTTTGCGAGTGCTTTTGAGGCAATAGTTATTTTGTCCCTCAATTCAAGAGTCGTAACGGTTACTTTCATCGTCACACCCCCATTAGAATTTTAATATCAGTTTCAGAACCCAATAAACAGCTGCGGAAGTCGCAGCCACCGTTGGTACTATGAGAAGCCAGGATATAACGATGTTCTTCAACACACCAACGTTCACCATTTCAAGTCCTCTGGCGAAGCCAACACCCGTGACAGCTCTCACCACAACGTGCGTCGTGGAGATAGGAAGCCCAAGTGACGAAGCGAGCAGAACCGTCGTCGCAGTGGAAAAATCCACGGTGAATCCCCTGGAATTTGTGAGCGTCGTTATCTTTTCACCTACCGTTTCCATCACTCTCTGCCCAAGGAAGAACACACCAAGTGAGATACCAATTCCCCCAAGAAGAAGCGCCAAGAAGGGTATCTCAACGGTTTTTGGAACAACACCCGTTGACGCAACGATCATGACCGCTGCTACAGGACCTGCCGCGTTGGCAACGTCGTTGGCTCCATGAGAAAAAGAAACGTAGCAGGAAGTGAGAATTTGAGCGCGCTTGAACACATCTTCAACCGCTTCGTACACATCTTTCTTTTCGTTTATCAGCTTTCTCACAGCGAAGTGAACTACGAAAAATGTTACGAGAGAGAAAGCAATACCGAGCAGAAAAGATTCACTGAGAGGCTGTTTGAGCGTCTTTTTTACAAAAAGAGATATCATTGTGAAAACCGCAAGAGATATGAAAAACGGAATAGCCACAGTGGAAGATTTCTTCGGATTTTTTGTGTGGAACACCGAAAGAGAGATCAGTTTGAACATCACAAAGGAAATCAAACCGCCGAGAACAGGTGAAACAACCCAGGAAAGTACTATGAAGAGAAACGTTTTCCAGTTCACGCCATCTATGCCTACCGCCACAAGACCGAATCCTATCATTCCTCCGACTATAGAATGGGTGGTGGAAACGGGATAACCCCAGTTGGTCGCTATCAGGATCCAGAGTGAAGCTGCGATCAAGGCTGACAGTGCACCATACATGAGTTCTACCGGTTGAACTTTCTCCACCTCTACTATTCCCTTGACAATCGTCTGGGAGACATGAGAGCCGAACATAACCGCTCCAAGAAACTCGAGAAACATCGCAATAATGGATGCCTGTCTTACAGTTATGGCCTTTGCTCCAACGGCTGTGGCCATGGAATTCGCCACGTCGTTGGCTCCTATGGAGAAAGCCATGATGAAACCAAGTATGCCAGCTACGATGAGTATTGTCACGTTGTTCCCTCCTCACCTAAGGATGGAATTTATCCTCTTTGTGATATCTTTGCCCTGATCGGCGATTTTTGAAATAAGTCTTGCTACTTTGTTCAAGAAAATCAGATCCACGGGATTCATACTGTTTTTGAGGGAATAGAGTTTTTTTCCAAGATTCCTCGATATTGTGTCGACTTCCCTCTCTTCCATGGACACATCAAAGATTTCTCTTTCTTCCTTTTCCTTTTCAAAAGGTGAAAAACCGCTCTCCGCGAGTGTGCGAAGCTGTTCGATTGCCTCGGTGGTTTCTCTGATAGTATCCAGAACGTTTTCAACGAGTTCTGCGAATAACTCTTTGATATTCTCCGGTACATCTTCAACTCTGTTCATGTCGAGCATGATGACGATATCCCTGACAAGGTCAAGAATCTCATCTGCTTTGTGAACTATGTAAAGAAAATCGTCCTTTTCGAAGTAGGTGTACTTCATTTTTAGATACATCTTCTTCAGCTTTAACTTGATCTCATCTGATTCTCGCTCCAGAGAGATCACACGATTGAGGTGGCCTTCCCCGAATTTTCCGGTGAAGTAATCCTCGATGGCATCTTTGAGAAGCACAACGACCGCTTCGCCTCTTCTGGAAAGATTTATGAGAAGATCGATGGGAGACTCTTCCGGGAGCATTTTTTCTATAAATTTCATACTTTCACCCCTTCTTTCAAAAAAGCGCTTTTTAAGATGATATCAACGAGTTCCTCGAACTCGATTCCTCCCGCTTTCGCACTCGCTGGGAGATCGCTGGTTTCCGTTAGACCCGGTACCGTGTTGATTTCCAGAAAGTAGAACCTGCCATCGCTGAAAATACCATCCACTCTCCCAAAACCTCTGCAGCCAGCTTCCACAAATGCTTTGAGAGCTGTTTCCTTAACGAGGCGTTCTTCTGAAGGATTCAAAGGAGCAGGAAGAATGAACTCCGTTTCACCTTTCGTGTACTTCGCAACGTAATCGTAGAAACGACGCTTTGGTCGCAACTCAAGAACGGGAAGGACCTCAAAACCTTTTTCCGTTTCCAAAATAGACACGGTCATCTCCCTGCCAGGGATGTACTTTTGAACAATCACACTCCCATATCGTGGTAAATCTTCTTTGAGCGCGTGTTGAAACTCTTCATCCGATTCGCAAACGAACACTCCTATGCTTGAACCCTCTCTCCTCGGTTTTACCACACAGGGATACCCAAGGGGAGAAGTTTTCATGAATTCCTTGATCTCCACAAAATCAGGTATCTCGACGGTGCCTTTTAAAAACCTGTAAGTCGCAAGTTTATCAAAACATATCATGCTTGAAAACGCATCGGACCCGGTGTATCTGATCCCCAAAAAATCCAGAATTGCCTGAAACGTTCCATCCTCACCGAAAGTTCCGTGGAGAACGTTGAAGACCACATCAAAACTTTTCAACTGATCCACTTTCTTGAGAAAGTCCTCTTTGACGTCAAAAACTGTGTATTCATACCCAAGTCTTTCAAGAGCTTTTTTTACCCTTTCTCCGCTTCTCAGAGAGATTTCCCTTTCCCTCGACACTCCTCCCATCAGGAGAGCCACTCTCACTGTCTTTCCTCCCCAGGAATATTTTTCCATCGTCTATGACTGCAATTTCATCGTTTCTCACGCTTCTGGTGCTACCACACTCGCATTTCAAATAGAATCCGTATTTCCCAAAAGAGAGTCTCATTTCCTTTCCGCACGAACACTTCTGGTTCGTCGGAAAATCAATCACAATCCTGTCGTTCCTGTCGAACACACTGGAAAAGGATTCATAAAACTCCCGCAAGAGGATTTTGTCTGTTTTCTTACCCTGTTCGACCTCGTCGAGGTCCTTTTCCATTTCAGCTGTGAAAGAAACGCTAACAACGTCAGAGTATTTCTTCTCCAGATAATCCATGACAACGCTTCCAACGATCGTTGGGTAGAGATAGCCCCTGATCTTTTTTATGTAACCCCTGTTCAGCAGAAGCTTTATCGTGGATGCGTAGGTGCTGGGACGACCTATACCAAGTCTTTCCATTTCCTTCACGAGTGAACCTTCAGTGTACCTTGGTTTCGGCTTGGTTTCCTGTTCTTCTATTTCTACAACCACCGGTTTCACAGATTCTCCCTCTTCGAAAGGAAACTCCCCTGTGTTTCTTTCCGTCTTCCAAACCTTTTCGTACCCATCGAAAATCTTCTTCAGTACCGTTCCCTTGAATCTGTACTTTCCATCCTTTGTTCTCAGAATAAAACGAGTTTCCTCATATTGAGAAGACTTCATCTGAGAGGCGAGAAATCTCCTCCATATCAAGTCGTAGAGCTTTTTCTGATCAGAATTCAGGTATTTTCCTGCTTCTTCGGGTGTCATGAAAACGTTCGTGGGACGAATTGCCTCATGCGCGTCCTGTATTTTTGTATTGTTCTTTCTCTTTGTTCCTTTCGAACCAACATAATCCTCTCCAAACACTTCTGTTATCAGATTTCTGGCTTCCTCCTTTGCGTAGTCTGACACACGTGTTGAATCTGTTCTCATATAGGTTATGAACGCGATATGTCCATCTTTTGTTTCCACGCCTTCATACAACTGCTGGGCAATCATCATGGTTTTAGAAACAGAGAAACCCAGTTTGGAATACGCCTCCTGCTGGAGGGTACTGGTTTTGAAGGGGTCTGGAGGTGAAAAGTTTTTCAAAGAAACCTTTTTCTCCTCTACGACGAGTTCGTCTATACTCTTGATCTCTTTCAACGTTTCAGCGTCGAAGAACTTCTTTTCTTTCACATCTATTTCTGCTGTGAGTCCATCGAATTTGACGGTGATCCTGTGGTACTTCTTTGGCACAAACCTGAGGATTTCTCTCTCTCTATCACAAACGAGCTTCAGGGTAGCCGATTGGACCCTGCCGGCGCTCAGGTTGGTTTTAAAATTTTTCCAGAGTATCGGACTCAGAGAATAACCAACGATCCTGTCTAAAATCCTTCTTGCGAGCTGTGCTCGAACTTTCTTCATGTCAATCTCTCGAGGATTTTTAACGGCTTCTCTTATCACGCGAGGAGTGATCTCAGAGAACACAATTCTGTTCTTCTTTCCAAGAGTGTTTGTCACCCTGGCTATGTGCCAGGCTATGGCTTCTCCTTCTCTATCCATATCAGAAGCAATGAGCAGTTCTCCTTTCTTTGCAAGATCTTTCAGCTTTTCGACTACCTTCTCTTTCCCTTTTATCACCACAAATTCCGGTTCGAAATCCTTTTCCAGATCCACACCGAACTTGTTCTTGGGAAGATCTATGATGTGCCCCATCGAAGCGAAGACTTCATATTCGTTTCCAAGAATACTCTTGATCGTCTTCGCCTTGGCAGGAGACTCAACGACGATGTATTTTTTCACTTTCTTACTCATCAGTTACTTCACCTCTTAAAAAGATTCTCCTTCCCAGATTCTTATCGTACTCTGTCCATCCCTGATCTGTTTCGGAACTTTCAATAACCTCAATGAATCGAGCTATCTTGGAATCCAAGTTCTCAACGTGGTGAACTATTAAAGCCTCTATTGTTTTTGGAACCACGGGTGATCCCCACTCGAGCTCTCCGTGGTGCGAGAGAATTATGTGCTCTAACTCGAGGATCTTGTGTTCTGGAATAGACAACTTTTTCCCCGTTTCTCTGACCATAGCCGCTCCTATCGCTATATGCCCTTTCAACTCTCCTTCAGTGGTCACCTCGATCCCGGATTCTGTGATCTTGTATTCTTCCACCTTTCCAACATCATGAAGGAGGGCACCAGTTATGAGAAGATCTCTATCGAGGGAGTAATATTTGCTGATATCTTTGCAAATCTCAGCGACCGTAACGCTGTGCTCCAGAAGTCCGCCTATGTAAGCGTGATGTACCCGCATACCCGCCGGTGATCTGAAGAACTTTTCAGAAAATTCTTCATCTTCGAAAAATGCCTTCAAAAGTTTTTTGTAGTGCTGATCTTTTATTTGATCCAGAAGGACAAAAAGTTTTTTCTTCAAAACTTCCAGGTCTTTCTTCGACTGTGCGACGAATTTTGTGTAATCGTACTCGTCGTTCTTCAGGATCTTTATAGCACCGTAATCGTTATCCACGTTTATCTGTATCCTGTTCTCAAAAAATACCACTCTGCCTTTCACTCTGACGACGCTTCCTTCCTTCAGACGCTGATCGTTGAGTTCAGCATTGTACCAATCCACAGCCCTGACGGTTCCCGTCCTGTCTTCCAGCGTCATGATCAGGAATTTCTTACTGTCTTTCGTCTCTTGGAGTTTTTTACTCCTAATCTTAAGGGTGATTTCAACATTGTCGTTGATATGATTCTTCAAATCCTGAACAAACAGTTCCTGTTTTAACAGATCTCTTGGCATCAAATCACCGAGTTTCAAACCAACCACTTCCCTTCTCGTTAATCAATTTCTTCAAAAGTTCAAAATCCTCCACCGGATGAGAAAAAACACGACGTGTTCCATCACTTAAATAGAAAACAATTGACATCCCGTATCTTTCAACTCGTTCAATCGAAAAAAGGTCAAATAATTCCCTCCTCAGAATCAGTTTGTTTTGTTCTAAATCGATCACCATCTCTTTCTTGAAGAGTGAAATCACCCATACACCAAAGATTATATCCAAAATCAGTAGAGAAATCCTCAAAATCAAATGGAGAGGCTTATAAAAAAGGAAAATTGTGAGGTCAAAGCTCACAACCCATAGCAGAACCATGATGAACTTATACCAGAAAGGGATCCTGAATCTTATTACCATAAATAATGCGGGCCAACAGCCCGCTCACACCTCCGAAATCTGCCCAACGTACTTCTTCACCTTACCAGCTTTCAGACAGGAAGTGCAGACTCTCATTCTCTTAACCGTTCCATCTGGGAGCACCACTCTTACTTTCTGGAGATTGGGTCTGAACCATCTTCCTGACTTTTTGTCCGAGTGGCTAACGGTGTTCCCAGATCTGGGAGCCTTTCCACACACTTCACATTTCTTTGCCATGATCACGACCTCCCGTGAGTCTGATTTCTCTCTCCAAGAGTATACCATAACTATCTCGAATACTTCATGTACTCCCTGATCTTTCTTTCCATTTCCCTCTTTTTTATCGCTTCTCTCTTGTCGTATTTCTTTCTTCCTCGAGCAACGGCTATCTCCACTTTTGCTATCCCGCGATCGTTGAAATATATCTTCAGTGGGACTATCGTTACTCCCTCTTCCTGTACTTTACCCATGAGTCTCTTCAGTTCCCTTTTGTGAAGGAGCAGCTTCCTTGGCCTTTCAGGATCGTGGTTGTAAACTCCACCGTGACTGTAGGGTGGAATGTGTAAATTCAAAAGGTACAGCTCTCCGTTCTTGAAGCGACAGAAGGAATCCTTGAAATTGACTGAGCCGTTCCTCAGGGATTTCACTTCCGTTCCTGTGAGAACGATTCCCGCCTCGTAAGTTTCCAGGATCTCGTAGTCCGTGTAGGCTTTTTTGTTCGTGGCAACAACCTTCACCATCTCACCCCAGCCAGATACCTTCAAAATGGTCTATTCCTTCAGGGGTCACCCTCACAAAATCAACCCGCGCTGGTCCTTTTAATTTGTTCTGAATCATGTAAAATCTCGCTGTCTGTTCCAGGCTCCTCACCTTTTTGAGATCTATTCTTTCAAGAGGATCCACTTTCCCACTTCCGCTTTTGACTTCCACGAAAACTATCTCTCTCCCATCGCGCGCCACTATGTCTATCTCACCGTACTTCGTTCTGTAGTTTCTTTCAAGAATTTTGTAGCCTTTTTTCTTCAAGAATTTACATGCGAGTTCTTCCGCTTCTTTCCAGTCCATCATCTGTGGATTCCGGGGACTTTTATGTGACCGTCTTTTTCTTCCGGGAAGTTCTTCTTTATGAGGTCCCGCATTTCAAAGAACCTCGGATCTCCTTTTCTGAGTTTGGCACTGTCTTCAACGGGTGTGTACATCGGCTCCACACCCTCCACGTCGACTTCGTTGAGGAGCTCCACGTAATCGAGTATCTCCTGAAAATCTTTCATCAGACTTTCTCTCTGTTCCTCAGAGAGTTCCAGTCTTGCCAGATTTTCAAGATGAAGCACCAGGTCCTTTGTAACTTTTATCATTCCTTAAAACCCCCTTCAGGTCATCTTTTGAAACCCCAGAAGCTTTTATGTTTTCACTCTTGAGTTCTTCGTAAAGTTCCTCACGAAGAATCTTCACATGCCTTGGTGCCTCTATACCAATTTTAACAGAATTTCCTTCTATCTTCAGGACAGTAATCACTATGTCCTCACCGATCACGATCTTTTCCCCTACTCTTCTAGTGAGAACCAGCACGTTATCACCCCAGCAATCTGTATGCACCGCCGTCGAACCAGATCATTCCCATCAGTTCCATCTCCGATATCACCCTGAGGACCTCCGAAACGCTCCACCCCAATTCTTCAACAAGCTCATCGACAGTTCTTGGAGAAATTCTCAATAAATCGCAGATCTTCTTTTTGTCATCATCGAGCGATTGAGAAACGCTTTTTCTGATTCCAAAATGAGTTTCAAGGTCTTCCTCGTCGGTGAGGGGATAGGCACCCGACTTTATCAGATAGTTCGTACCTTTGCTGGTCTTCCTATCTATATCACCGGGAACGGCGAACACATCACGACCGCTTTCCAGAGCAAACTTCACCGTTATGAGCGCACCGCTTTTGATGGGAGCCTCTGTGACGATGATCGCATCAGAAAGACCCGCTATGATTCGATTTCTTGCTGGAAAATGATGTTTTCGAGCACAGGTTCCCATTGGATATTCACTGACAACACACCCGTTTTTCACAATTTCATGGAAGAGTCCTTCGTTCGATTGCGGATAAACAACATCCACTCCTGTGCCGAGAACCGCCACCGTCTTTCCTCCAGAACTCAGGGCTTCCTTGTGTGCAACGGAATCTATTCCAAACGCCATGCCGGAAACGATCACAAAGTATTCGCTCAGCAGTTTAACAAAGCGCTTTGTGACGTTCACTCCATAACTTGTGGGCCTCCTTGTTCCCACAACTCCCACACACTTTTCTTTCAAGAGCTCAGCATCGCCCTTCACAAAAAGAACAGCCGGCGGATACCTGATCTCCCTCAAGTGCTGGGGGTAGTCATCTTCCCAGAACGAAACGAGCTTCACATCGTGTTTCCTTATCAGTGCCTCCTGTCTTTCTAATTCTTCTTTTCCACACTTTTCAAGAAACTTCCTTGTCTTTTCTGGATCCGCGTTCTTCAGAAATTTTTCGAGAGGTAACTCCGGTTCCAGTTCATGGAGATGGAACCCACCGCGATGAACAAGCAGAGCCATCTCAAAAGGAGACATTCTTGTACTCCTCGAGAATCTTCTTTATTTTCTCTTCGACGCCCTGAGGTCTTCCGGGGAGACACCTGTTCGTTTCCGCCTGACCCTTCACGATCGCCTTCGCGTATGCTTCACACCCGGCAAAACCGCACGCGCCACAGTTTATTCCAGGAAGCACCTCTGTTATCATCTTCACACGTGGATCTTCTTCCACCTTGAATTTCTGCGCAGAATAAGCAAGAAAAGCCCCGAATCCAAAACCCAGCACAGCGAGCAAGAGCGTTGAGTAGATGACTTCCAACTCCTTCACCTCCTCACAGCTTCACCATGCCCTGGAATCCCATGAAAGCCAGCGAAAGAAGTCCCGCGGTGATGAGGGCTATGGCGGTGCCTTTGAAAGGCTCCGGCAGATCGTAGAGATCCATTTTTTCTCTTATTCCGGCGAATATCACAAGAGCAAGAGCGAATCCAAGACCAGATCCCAGTGCGTGGAAGACCGCCTCAACAAAGTTGAGCTTCATGAGACTGTTCAAAAGCACCATACCAAGGATCGCACAGTTTGTGGTGATGAGAGGCAGGAAAATACCAAGCGCTTCGTAGAGATCCGGGCTGGTTTTCTTCAAAAACAGTTCGACGAACTGGACGAAAGAAGCGATGACGAGTATGAAGACGATCGTTCTCAGAAATTCAAGTCCTGTGGAGATAAGGAGCTTGTCCAGAAACCAGCTGATGGCAGCAGAAACCGTCATAACGAACGTAACGGCTATACCCATTCCTGTTGCCGTTTCCAACCTTTTGGAGACCCCCAGAAAGGGACAAATCCCGAGAAACCTCGCCAGAACGAAGTTGTTCACGAATATGGCAGAAAAGAAGAGTAGAAACACCTTCATTTCGCTTCACCTCTTTTCTTTCTCCTGATGCCGATGTAGGTGAAGAGTGCAGAGAGAAGGCCGAGTGTTATGTAGGCTCCCGGTGGAAGAATCTCGAGGAATATTTTCAGCTCCCACACTTTGTAACCAAAGATCGTACCGTTGCCGAAGAGTTCTCTGACGCTTCCAAGGAGAACAAGCGAACCTGTGAAACCGAGCCCCACTCCCAGGCCATCGAGCATGGAATCCAGAACACCATGTTTGGAAGCGAACGATTCCGCCCTTCCCATTATGATACAGTTCACCACTATGAGAGGAATGAAAAGGCCCAGAGTTTTCCACAAATCGTAGGCAAAACCGTGCATGAGGAGATCTATCATGGTAACGAAAGACGCGATAACAACGATGAATATGGGAATCCTGATCTTATCGGGAACGATCTTTCTTATCAGTGAAATAACCACGTTTGACATGGTGAGAACGGCCGTTGTAGCAAGCCCCATCCCTAGACCGTTGATGGCACTCGTGGTGACGGCGAGTGTGGGACACATCCCAAGAACCTGAACATAAGTGGGATTCTCTTTTATGATCCCCTTAGTTAATTCTCTCAAGCGGCTCATTTCGACACCTCCTCGAGGTACCCGTACATGAGATTCAGAGCGGTCACCACGGCCCTTGGTGTGATCGTTGCTCCCGTCATCACGTCGCTTACCTTCACAATACCCTGCTTTTTCAACTCCTCAGGAGAACCCTTCGGAAGCCCCGCATCTTTGTCGACCCTCAGGCCGTTCTTCAGTCCTTCGGGTGGAACTGGAAAGAAACGCCTCTGTATGCTTTCTTCTCCTATCTTTGCGCCGAGTCCAGGCGTCTCCTGAGAATAATCTATTACTCTCACGGAATTGAGCATGAATCCATCTTCCGTTTTTATAAAACAGGCTACAACGGTCACGTTTCCTCCAAAACCGGGTGCGTATCCCGATAGAACGTATGCATCTCTGCCATCCTTCGTTACGAATTCATACAAGGGACCAAGGACTACCCCTTCTTTGTACTCTTTCAGAACAACCGTTTCTATGCCTGTTTTTTTGACGACTTCCTCGATTTCTTTTTCATCCACCAGATAATCTCCTGTGAGGGGATCTTTTAGGACGAATTTGATGGCGCTCAACTTAGCTGCGTTATCCGCCTCCTGAATCTTTCCCTTGGCACCCATATAAACGAGTCCAAGGAAGAGTCCAGAAATGGCCGTGAAAACCATCAGAATCAATCCAGTCTTCAGGATATCCTTCATTTTTTCACCTCGCCGAAGATGCGCGGTCTGGTGTACCTGTCTATCAGGGGAACCAGCGCATTCATGAAGAGGATCGAAAATGAAACACCTTCAGGATACGCTCCAAAGAGTCTTATAGCCATCGTGAGAACACCACATCCAATCCCGAAGATCACCTGTCCCTTCGCGGTGATGGGACTCGTCACCATATCGGTGGCCATGAAAAGTGCACCGAGCATGAGACCACCACTGAGGAGGTGAAAGAGAGGATCACCGTACCTTGGATTCATCAAATAAGCTATCGAAGAAAACACAAGAACAGTTCCTATATAGGAGACAGGAATGAATATCTTCACTCTCTTTCTCAAGAGAAGATAGATGAAACCAATTATGAGAAGAAGTGCACTCGTTTCACCTAAGGATCCTCCAACCTTACCTATGAACAGATCCCAATAGGGTGTAAGAACACCATGTTCTTTAAAGAGTGCAAGAGGAGTTGCTGCCGTTACCACATCCGCTGGAGATTTCCAGAATCCTGCCCCGGGTACAACCCAGGTGGTCATGTAAGTGGGAAAAGAAATGAGCAGAAACGCTCTTCCGACGAGCGCAGGGTTGAAAATGTTTTGACCGAGTCCTCCGAACGCGTGTTTCCCGATCCCCAGAGCGAAAACAAGCCCCAACAAAAAAGCCCAGAAAGGAAGCCTTGTGCTCACGTTCATCGCCAGAAGCAGTCCTGTCACTGCCCCGCTGCCATCCGGGACGAAGTTTTTTATTCCTCTCAGGTACTTCATGACGAATATATCGAACAGCTCACCTATCACCGCTCCTGCGATACAGAGAAATAGAGCATACCATCCGAAGAAATAAGCCGCCCCAATAACCGCTGGTGATAGGGCTATGAGCACATCCAGCATGATCTTTCTAACATCATCCTCTTCTCGAAGATGTGGAGCGTAAGCGCTTATCAGCTTCATCTTCTACCCCTCCCTGTAGCACGATACACTGTTTTTGCGAGTTTTATGTACCTTACGTGCTCTATCTTCGAGGGACAGGTGTAGGTACACGAGCCGCACTCTATACAGTCCATCAAACCGTTCTCCACAGCTTCGTCGTACTTTCTCTTCGTGGAGAGAAGATAGAGAAGGTAAGGCTGAAGGTTCATCGGACACACCTGAACACATTCACTGCATCTAATACAGGGTTTCTGGGGTTGAGGTTTCTCAGGAAGAAACGCGGTTATTCCAGAAGTTCCTTTCATAACAGGGATGTCCAGATTTGTGATGGATATTCCCATCATGGGACCTCCAAGGATGACACGCTCCGTGTTCTCATCTATTCCACCACAGTAATCGATAACATCCTTCACAGGTGTCCCTATCCTGACGACCAGATTTTTCGTATTTTTCACGGCATCACCGCTGACTGTTATACCTCTTTCCACGAGTGGTTTTCCATCGACGACCGCTTCCTTCACTGCGACACAGGTACCGACGTTCTGGACCACCACTCCAACATCCATTGGAAGACCGCCCCTTGGTACCATCCTTCCGGTTATCGCGTATATGAGCTGCTTTTCTGCACCCTGCGGATATTTGGTCTTGAGGAGAGCAACATCGACGGGGTATCCCTTGAAAACCTTCTTCAAATTGTGGTACGCATCCATCTTGTTGCTCTCCACACCGACTACGGCTTTTTGAACCCCCAGGACCTTCATCATTATCAGGATTCCCTGGAGGATGTCCTCGGCTCTTTCCAGCATGAGTCTGTGATCTATCGTGAGAACGGGTTCACACTCTGCCCCGTTGATGATCAAGGTATCAACTTTTTTCTCGGGAGGAGGTGAGAGTTTAACGTGGGTGGGAAACATCGCTCCACCCAGACCAACAATTCCTGCTTTTTTGATGATTTCCAGGATTTCCTCTTTCGACATACGTTCAAAATCTCCAGTTTCCATGTGAACCCACTCATCGTCAGAGGTTCTTTCTATAACGATCGCCTCGATGGGCTTTCCGAGAATTGGATGAAGGATCTTTTTTATCTCGATCACCTTTCCTGTCACGGGAGAGTGAAGATAAGCGGAAATGAAACCCTCAGGCTCTCCTATGACCTGACCGGTCTTCACTTCATCACCGGGAGAAACTACAGGCTTCGCCGGGTTTCCCGCGTGATTAGAAAGAAAGACGAAAACCTTCTGAGGTAGAGGTGCCCTTTCAATGGGTTTATCCTTCGACCATTCCTTCAATTCCGGGGGATGAACCCCTCCCTTAAAAGTGAGCACATTTTCACCTCCAGTGAACGTTGTAAATAGGGCCTCTTGGACTTTCGTTGTAGTAGGGGCGCGTGCAGTGAGGGCATCCGCGGGTTCTTAAAGCCTCTTCTGGAAACTCGCCGTTCCATTCAACGTCAATAATTTTACCATTTGAGTCGAAAATTATATTCTCCGGTTTTATCAGGTTTTTCTCGAGAAGGTAAGTTGCCAGCTGGATTTTCCTGTAACGCTCTAGGGAAGGTCTTTCCCTGTTTTCAAAGGCTGTTCCCCTGATGGGTGTGAAAGCAAAAAGAGAAACAACGATATTTCTTTCCCTTGCCCACACTGTAAAATCAACGATGTCTTTATCGCTTTCACCCAGTCCGACTATCACGTGTGTTNTGATCTTTCCAGGGAACATTTCCGCTGATTTTTCCAAAATATGGAGGTGTCTCTCGTACTTTCCTCCTCTGNTTTTTTCAAAAAGATCTTTGTTGGGGACATCCACAGCAATACCCACTCTGTCCGCCCCAAGTTCGAAATACTCCACAACTTCTTCTATGCTGACTGCTCTGACACTCACCGAAACCGGTATACGAAACCTTGGAATGATCAAACTGAGATCCTTTCCATAGCTAGGATAAGAAACAACCTGAATACAGATCCTCTTGAAACGATCGTTCAATTCGTCGAGTAGATCTTCCGGAATCTCTTTCCAGATAACCCTGGAGAGAAAATGAGATGGGCTCGTGGAAGAGCGTGACTGCGCACAATAAAGGCAGTTGTAAACGCACCTTTCTCCAAGCATGAGATAAGCTGTGTCCATCTCTAAAGACAATCTTCCATTCACTTTCTGAATTGTTCCGTAAGATGCTCTGAGCATCATTTCTCCACCTCAAACTCGTATTCTCTTTCCTGTTTTCTCAGGTGAACCCTGCTCCCTTCCACATTGATCTCGAAGCCGTTCAAAAACTCAGGAATCACCTGCTTTGCTTCCAGCCTCATGAACACACCATCCGCGGTTCTCTCAGCTATTTCTCTTTCCCTGTAAAGTAAAAAGATCCTTCTCGCGTGAATGGAAACACTGCAAACCATGAAAAAGACCACTGTAACTATGAGAAGAGCAAAAAGAACCTCCATGACAAGGGAACCTAACTGAAAAGAAGATAAGAGAGTATCAAGAGAATTCCCATGACAAGAAGCGCCAGAACAAGCGCAAGGAAAANATCTGAGCTTGTCGCTTTCTGAACAGGTTGAGGAGAGTTTCTNAGTTTCAACTTTTCTTGCTTCGATTCTTCCCCCTCCTTGAGCATCTCTCCTATTTTTTCCATCCATTCTTCATCGGAAATCTTCACCCTGCTTTCACCGCGTTTTATCTTCAAATTCGGGGACACTATAGCTTTTCCAATTATTCCTTCTTCAAACTCTACTTTCAAAAGATAAAGATTTCCTTCCCGGGTCTTTACAATTTCTTTTGAAAGGATTTTTCCAGGAAGACTCGCTACGTTTTCTGTTCCAAACTTTTCCTTCAAAAACCTCTTGAACTTCTCCGAAAACTCTTGGCTTCCATAGTTCAGGATCACGAAATCTATCCTATCTTCCACATCTATCTCTTTTATGGTCACGCCGTTCAAAGGATCGAGAACCGGAAACACTTCCGGCAGATTTCTCAAGTCTTCTCTCTGAAACAATTTGAAAACTTCATCAGTCGAAAGTTCTTCGAAGTGTTCTTTCACCACTTCAATGGAAACGTCTTCATAGTCCAGAGGCACTCCTACCACTTCCACTTCCAGTTTTTCAGACCATTCCCTGAAAAGGTCGGCTATGAAAACCTTGAGCGCTTCATGATCACCACTTTCAACGAACCTGAAAAACTCGCTCCCCACCAACCGAAGGTTCTGTTTTCTGCTTTGAACCAGCCAAAAATTGAAGAACTCATCTGTTATAGCAGAAACTTCTGAGACTTCTTTCAGAGCCAGTTCTTTCTTCGCTTTAAAATCTTCAAGGAATTCCTCAAATCCGAGATTCGGATTTACAGAATACTTCCGGATGTACCGACCCGGCATCACGAAAAAATCGTACTCGGGGATCTGGTTGAGTTTGCCAAGGAAATACCCCTGAACGATTTCGGATGTGAGCTTCGATGTGACCCTGAACTTCACAAAATAGAGATCCACTCACTACTCCTCCCTGACTATCACATAATCTCCCGATTCTAAAGTTTTCGATTTGAAGTCTTCTGGTTTTACACCAATACCTATAACACAGTTCTTTCCTATCACCATGTCGTCGGGAATCACAGAGTTCATCCCAACCACTGTCAGGAGACCAGAGTACACCTTTGGATCCAGTTTGCTTTCAGCGTCTTCACCTACTCCCATCCTGACGTTGTTTCCTACTTTTACATTTTCCGCTATTATCACGTTCTCTAGATAGCAGTTCTCTCCTATCTCAGTTCTGGTCATTATGACTGAATTTTTCACCACTGTTCCTCTACCGATCTTCACACCCTGGAAAATAACAGAGTTGAAAACGTTGCCGTAAACCTCTGCTCCTTCACTCACAAGAGAGGTGGAGACCTTCGAACCAGGAGCCACGTAAGCAGGCGGCATCTCTTCGGTATGGGTGAAAAACCTCCAGTTTGGATCGTAGAGGTTGAAAGGCGGCACTGGAAGAACAAGCTCCAGATTGGCTTCCCAGTAAGATCTGAGCGTACCAACATCTCTCCAGTACCCGTCGAATCTGAACGCGTAGAGAGAACCGAGATTTTCTCTCAAAATTCTTGGAATCACGTCTTTTCCAAAATCGTGAGAACTGTTTGGATCGTTCTCGTCTTCGATGAGAACTTTCTTCAGGAATTCATAATTGAAGACATAAATTCCCAGAGATGCCAGGTTCGATCGGGGTTTTGCCGGTTTTTCTTCAAAATCGACGATTTTCCCATCCACATCCGTTATCATGATACCGAACCTGCTCGCTTCTTCGATGGGCACTTCCATGCAGGCTATCGTTCCATCCGCCTCTTTGAGCAGATGATAGTCTATGAGATCATTGTAATTCATGGCGTACACGTGATCTCCCGAGAGGATGAGGACGAGTTCCGCATCGTTTTCTTCGAGAAATTCAAGATTCTGATAGACGGCATTGGCAGTCCCCTTGTACCAATCAGACTCGTGCCTTCCGACGTAAGGTGGAAGAATTTCAACCCCTCCGTCCTTTCTGTCCAGATCCCAGGGTCTTCCAATACCTATGTGTTTCGAGAGAACATGGGGTCTGTACTGGGTCAAAACTCCTACCCTATAGATTCCAGAATTCACACAGTTGCTCAGAGTAAAATCTATCAGACGGTATTTCCCTCCAAAAGGGATAGCAGGCTTCGCTACTCTTTCCGTGAGAACTCCGAGCCGCGTCCCCTGACCACCTGCCAGTATCATCGCAACGGTATTTCCCATAAGATTTCACCTCACAAAACTGCTCTTTTTTCGAAAACAGGTAACTCTGTGTCTCCTTCGATGACACGACCTTCTCTCACGATACAGTTCTTGTCCAGGATCACGTTTCTCAGAACTGCGCCTTCTTCCACGACAGTGCTTTCCATGATGATAGAATTCTCCACTACTGCCCCAACTTTTATTCGCACGTTTCTGAAAATGACAGAATTTCTCACCGTACCGGAAACTATGCTCCCATCTGCGATCAAAGAATTCTCAACAACAGCCGTGGTCGTGAATTTTGGAGGGGGGAGATCCTTCAGCTTCGTATAAACCTTCCCGTTTCTGTAGAAGAGCTCATCGCGTACTTCTTTTTTCAATATATCCATGTTTATCCTGTAATACTCTTTTATTCCCTTCTTCACGTTTCTCCAGTAACCATCGAACCTGTAAGCGTAGACCTTCAATCTATCAAGGTTGGGAATCACTATGTCGAGAAGGAGATCGTACTTCCCCTGGGGAACTGTTGCATAAAGAAGTTCCTTGAGCAGTTCTTTGTTCATGAAGTAAACCCCAAGAAACGCGATGTTCCCTTTTGGATGCGCAGGTTTTTCTTCTATCTCCACCACTCTCATATCATCGTCGAGCTGAACTATTCCATATTCACTCAAGTTGTACGTCTCATCGAGTTCTTTAACTACGAGAGTTATGTCCGCTCCCTTTTTTAGATGGTAGTTGAAAAGATCCCTGTAGATCATCTTGTAGATGTGATCTCCCGAACCTATCAAAACGTGATCTTCCTCGCCCCTTCTTAGAATGGTCATATTCTGGAAGATGGCATCCGCCGTTCCCCTGTACCAAACTTCTCTGTTCGGCCCAACGTAGGGCTGGAGAATGAACAATCCTCCGCTTTTCCGATCGAGGTCCCATTCCTTTCCAGAACCCAGATGGTCCATCAAACTCCTTGGATTGTACTGAGTAAGGATACCCACTTTCCTGATGCCGGAATTCACCATGTTGCTCAAAGTGAAGTCTATAGCCCTGTACTTTCCAAACACAGGAACCGCCGCACTGGCTCTCACCTTCGTCAGAGGCCACAAACGATCACTTTTTCCCCCAGCAAGAATCAATCCAAGCACCCTCATTCTTAACACCTCTCTTCCTTCGTTCACTAAAGAATTCTATCACCTCCACTCTTCTTCTATAAAACCGTCCGAAAGTTTTTTCAGTAAATCTACAATGAAATTGGTGTTAGAATCCGGATATTCCCTCACGACAAGATAAACTCTCTCTCCAAAACTTCTCATGGCAGACATGAATCCCATCACCCTGAGAACGTGACCGATCATTTCGGGGAAGATCAGAAAATCACCAGAAGGAAAATCAAGCTTTTCTGGCTCGAAGTCCGGCAGATCGAACATTTCCTTGAGCTTTACTCCATAACGTCTGGAAAAGAGTTCTAACATGGCACACGATAACGAGAAAAGCACTTTCGGATGTTCTGGAAAATGCGCCTCGAGTCTCTCGAAGAGACCAAAAATCTGACTTGATTTTGCTTCCTTGAGAATCCCCTCATATTCTTCAAGAACGGCCACAAAAATCTTGTAATGCTCTCCCAGCGATCTTTCGGGAACTATGGTCGATCCTCCCTTGAATTCATCTTCCATCAGTTCTAACTTCACAATTTCTCTGTCTCTCCATTTTTCAAGATGATAAGTTAGAATCATTTTCCTACCCCCTGTCTGGAAAAGCTTTAAATAAAGTGTTAAAATTCCTTCAGAGGTGGTTCTACTATGAATATATCAACTATCGTGTCGAATTTAAAGGATCTCATTTTAGAAGTTCGTGCACCCTACGATCTCGAAATAACAGGTGTGTCCAACCACTCTTCTAAGGTAAAAAAAGGAGATCTCTTCATCTGCAGAAGAGGGGAAAAGTTCGATTCCCACGAGATAATACCCGAAGTGATGGAAAAAGGAGCAGTGGCTGTTGTCGTCGAAAAAGAGATAGATCTGGATTTTCCCCACATTCAGGTTTTCGATTCTCGCTATTTTGAGGCAAAGGTAGCCAGCCTCTTCTTCGAAGACCCCTGGAAAGACGTTTTAACCTTTGGAGTCACAGGAACAAACGGCAAAACCACAACAACCATGATGATCTACCACATGCTCACCTCCCTTGGGGAAAGAGGAAGCGTTCTCACCACCGCTGTGAAGAGAATTCTTGGAAGCTCCTACTACGACGACATCACCACACCGGATGCGATCACCATCCTTTCCGCCATGAAAGAGAACAAGGAAGGTGGAGGAAAGTTCTTCGCCCTCGAAGTCTCCTCTCACGCACTGGTCCAGAAAAGGGTCGAAGGAGTCAGATTCGATGTAGGAATATTCACCAACATATCACGCGATCACCTCGATTTTCACGGCACATTCGAAAACTATCTGAAAGCAAAGCTTCATCTCTTTGATCTGCTGAAAGATGATGGGGTTGCTGTTCTGAACGAATCACTGGCAGACGCTTTCAATCGGAAGTCGCGAAAAATCACCTTTGGAACATCGAAAAACGCCGATTACAGGTTGGGAAACATAGAAGTGAACTGGGAAGGGACACAGTTCGTTCTGGAAACTCCCGATGGTTTGTTGAAAGTTTTCACGAAAGCAATAGGAGATTTCAACGCTTACAACGCCGCGGCCGCTATCGCAGCTCTCCACCAGCTCGGATACGATCCAAAAGAATTGGCGAGTTCCCTTGAGACGTTCACAGGAGTCGAGGGAAGGTTCGAAGTAGTACGGGGAGCAAAGAAGATTGGCCTCAACGTTGTCGTCGATTTTGCCCATTCTCCAGATGCACTGGAAAAATTACTGAAAAATGTCAGGAAGATCTCTCAGGGAAGAGTGATAGTTGTCTTCGGGGCCGGGGGAAACAGCGACAGAGGGAAACGTCCCATGATGTCCGAAGTCGCATCAAAACTCGCTAACGTTGTTATTCTCACAACCGACGATCCACGAGGGGAAGACCCGGAACAGATAATGGAAGACCTGATAAAGGGTATAGATAAACGTAAACCTTATCTGGTGCTCTTCGACAGAAGAGAAGCCATTGAAACAGCTCTTACCATCGCCAACAGAGGAGATTCTGTTGTCATAGCGGGGAGAGGCCACGAAAGATACCAAATAATTGACGAAGAAAAGAAGGTACCGTTCAAGGACAGAGAGGTCGTGGAAGAGATCTTGAGAGAAAAGCTGAAGGGGAGGAAATACGCNCAATGAAAGATCTCCTCACAAGGCGCTTTGTTCTGAACTCGAAAGAAGTGAGAGAAGGTGATGTGTTCGTCGCTGTGAAGGGGAAAAAATTCGATGGTCACGATTTTATAGATGAAGCCCTCAGGAACGGTGCTTACGCGATCATTGCCGAGAGAAAAACGGTGGATTCTGATAGAATCCTTCTCGTAGAAAGTTCCGTTGACGCACTTGCAAAACTGGCCCGAGAAAAGCTCGGGAATTTTTCCGGTACAGTCGTTGGTGTAACAGGTTCATCGGGAAAAACCACCACGAAAGAGATATTGTACAACCTTCTCAAAAACAAGAGAAGTGTTTTCAAAACACCGGGAAACATGAACACGGAGTACGGGTTGCCACTCTCCATCCTCAACGATTACAAAGGAGAGGAAATCCTGGTTCTCGAAATGGCCGCGAGCAGGCCCGGTGATATCGCTCACCTGTGTAAAATCGCTCCTCCGGATGTCGCCGTTCTCCTCAACGTTGGAAGCGCTCACCTCGAGTTTTTTGGAACACGAGAAAGAATCATGGAAACCAAGATGGAGATCATCAAGCACTCGAAAGAAAATGCGACAGCCGTAACACTCTTTGACGATCCCGATTTGAGAAGGGAAGTACCTTGTTACAGAAAAACGTTGTTCTTCGGCAAAGAAGGCGGTGACTCGGTTCTAAAGGATTGGTGGTACTATGAGGGTTCCACGATCGCAGAGTTCGAAGCTTTTGATTCTCTTTTTACAGTGAAACTCTCCGGATACTGGAACGGAGGGCAACTCTTGAACATCGCCGCTTCTCTGTGTGTCATGAGAGCTTTGGGCGAAACTGTGGATATCTTCGATCTTGCCAGCCTGAAAACAGTTCCCGGCCGTTTCAATGTGAGAGAAAAAAAAGATGTGCTGATCGTGGACGATACGTACAACGCAAGCCCTGAAGCGTTTCAAACTTCTATAGAGGCGCTTCTTCGCTTTCCTGGAAGGAGATTCGCCGTTGTTGGAGCAATGAAAGAGCTTGGGGAGAGGTCGAAGGAATTTCACGAAGAGCTCGGAGAGAGATTGAACGTTCTGGATGGGGTGTACATTTTCTTGTCAGAACCCGAAGCGGAATGGATCAAGTCCAAGAAGATCATTCTGAAGTCAGACGATCCCGAAAAGATAGCGAAAGATCTTGCTTCCAGGGTAACAGAAGGGGATGTGGTTCTCTTCAAAGCTTCAAGAGCGGTGAGAATAGAAAAAGTTCTGGAAATGTTTGAAAAGGAGCTGGAGAGAAAATGATAGCAGCAAATTTTCTTCTGAACCTTTTTCTTTATCCGATCCTCATAAAACTCTTCAGACGAAGAAGAATCGGGCAGTACATAAGGAAAGAAGGCCCAGACCTTCACGGCTACAAAGAGGGTACCCCCACCATGGGAGGTATTCTGTTCGTTCTGACCGGTTTTCTGTTTGGAATGATTTCGAAGACAACTACGATGGTGTTGCTCGGCATGTTTCTCTTCTTCCTCATCGGTTTTCTGGATGACTTTCTCAGTGTGGTAAGAAAAGACTCCACGGGGTTGAAAACTTATCAGAAGGCTCTGCTTCAGACTCTATCAGCCCTCATTATGTTGCTTCTGATACGTCCTGAAACGAACGTCGATTTCTTTGGCTTCACGATTGAGATGGGAAAGTGGTATTACCTCTTCGCGCTCCTGGTCATCGTGGGAAGCTCGAACGCCATGAACCTGACGGACGGACTGGATGGGCTGGCCGGTTGGATATACGTGAGCGGAAGCATCCCTTACTGGTTTTTCCTCAAAGAAAGGGGAGTCTCAGAGGACATTCTGCTGATCCTTGGAGCCGGTGTTCTTGCCTTTCTAGTGTTCAATTCGAAACCCGCAAAGATCTTCATGGGAGACACAGGTTCTATCACACTCGGTGGGGNTTTGGGAACTGTTTCCGTTCTAACGAAAACGGAGTTCTATCTGGTGCNTTTCTTTTTGATCCCCGTCATCGAAACATTGAGCGTTATTCTTCAGGTGGGATCTTTCAAGATCTTCAAACGCAGGATATTCAGAATGTCTCCTCTGCACCATCACTTCGAATTGATCGGATGGAGCGAGGAAAAAATCGTGGCAGTGTTCACCGTTTTCAATCTGATATCTTCTCTTGTCGTTCTTGAGATCTTCGGGGTGATAGCGTGAGAATAGGCTTTCTGGGTTTTGGAAAGAGCAACAGGTCCCTTCTGAAATATCTTTTGAAGCATCAAGAAGCGAAATTTTTCGTGAGCGAAGCAAAAACTCTGGACGGTGAAACGAAAAAATTTCTGGAAGAACACTCCGTGGAATACGAAGAAGGAGGCCACACCGAAAAACTCCTGGATTGTGATGTTGTTTACGTGAGTCCCGGAATAAAACCAGACACGAGCATGATCGAACTCCTCTCTTCCAGAGGTGCGAAACTATCCACAGAACTTCAGTTTTTCTTGGACAATGTAGATCCAAAAAAGGTCGTGGGCATCACGGGGACTGACGGAAAAAGCACCGCTACCGCCCTCATGCATCATGTGCTTTCCGAAAGGGGATTCAAATCTTTCCTTGGTGGAAACTTTGGTACACCGGCTGTGGAAGCCCTGGAAGGAGAGTACGACTATTACGTACTGGAAATGAGCAGTTTCCAGCTTTTCTGGAGCGAAAGACCGTATCTTTCAAATTTCCTCGTTCTGAACATATCCGAAGATCATCTGGATTGGCACTCCTCTTTCGAAGAATACGTTGATTCAAAGTTGAAACCGGTTTTTCTCCAGACAGAAGGAGATCTGTTCGTCTACAACAAGCACATAGAGCGCTTGAAAGATCTGGAAGGTGTGAGATCCAGAAAAATCCCTTTCTGGACGGATGAAAACTTTGCTACAGAAAAGGAACTGATCGTTCGCGGGAAGAGATACACACTTCCTGGAAACTATCCGTATCAGATGAGGGAAAACGTACTGGCAGTTTCCGTTCTTTACATGGAAATGTTCAACGAACTGGAAAGTTTTCTGGAACTTCTCAGAGATTTCAAACCGCTCCCGCACAGAATGGAATACCTGGGTCAAATAGATGGAAGGCATTTTTACAACGACTCGAAAGCCACGTCGACACACGCGGTACTGGGTGCGCTCTCCAACTTCGACAAGGTAGTTCTCATAATGTGTGGAATCGGTAAAAAAGAAAATTACTCTCTCTTCGTGGAAAAAGCCAGTCCAAAGCTGAAACATCTCATCATGTTCGGAGAGATATCGAAAGAACTCGCTCCGTTTGTGGGGAAAATTCCTCACAGTATTGTCGAAAACATGGAAGAAGCCTTTGAAAAAGCAATGGAAGTCTCTGAAAAAGGTGATGTGATTCTTCTCAGCCCGGGAGGAGCGAGCTTTGACATGTACGAAAACTACGCAAAAAGAGGTGAACACTTCAGAGAGATCTTCAAACGACACGGAGGGGATGAAGTTTGAACGAAAAATCTCTCGTGTTCTTTGTCATCGTACTTCTGTGCGTGGGGTTCATATCTCTCAGCAGTTTTGAAATAGTTCGGGATTATGTGAAACCGGTCAGAGACACCGCACACGTGGTGCTGAACCATTTGATGAAGCTCGCGGTGGCCATCGCTTTTTTCGTTGTCTTCCTCTACACGGACCACAGATTGCTCTTCTCAAAGCAAATCATCATAGGGGGATACGTCCTCTCCCTTGTCCTTCTGACGGTCGTGCTGTTCCTCCCCCCGAGTGAGAGAGGTGCACACAGGTGGATAGATCTTGGTAGCTTTTCATTCCAGCCATCCGAACTGGTCAAAATCTACATTCTTCTGTTTCTCGCGTGGTACGTCGAAAAAAACTCCCTGTTCATGAAAAAATTCTTCAGGGGATTTTTGAAGCCGATTCTTCTTGTTTCTCCTCTACTCTTCCTTGTTCTGATAGAACCCGATTTCAGTACTTTTGTGCTTCTTGTTTTCATGGTTATCCTCACACTCTACGCTGCTGAAACTCGCGGGATTTACGTGCTGAGTTTCTTTCTGGTGATAATTTCTCTTTTTATTTCCATGTATAAAACCGGTGTTCTGGAACATTTCATGAAAAATTACCAGATGGAAAGACTCATATCGTATCTGAGAGGGAACGTTTCAGAACAGGTTGTTGAAGCAGTGAACGCTATAAGAAACGGTGGTACGCTTGGCAAAGGATTAGTTCTCGGTGAAGAAAAGCTCTTCGTGCCTGTGGTGACAAGCGACTTCGTGTTAGCTATAGTGGGAGAAGAGCTTGGCTTCATAGGACTGGGAGTTGTCCTGTTCTCATTTTACGGATTGGTTCACAGCCTTGTGAAGGTCGCTACGAAAATGCATACGGTTCCATCAGTCAGAACGTTCATCTCCGGTTTCGCTATTTTGATAATGCTTCAGGTGATGACGAACGTTGGTGTCATATCCGGAATTCTTCCAGTCACGGGAGTAACTCTTCCTCTGGTAAGCTATGGAGGGAGTTCACTTCTTTCTATCATGATAGGCTTTGGAATAGTCGGAAATATGATTCTGGAGAGTGAAAGAGAGTGATAAAGGTCGCTGCAGCTGGCGGTGGAACTGGTGGACATCTCTATCCACTTCTGGCCATCCTCGAGACGCTCGCGAAAAGAGTTGACGTGAAGGTCCTGTTCTTCGCTGTAAAAGGCAAAATCGATGAGAGAGTTGTGAGAAAAGATCATCCAGAGTTCGAAACAGTTTCAATCGATGTCAGAGGTTTGCTCAGGCCACTCCATCATCCAAAAAACCTGTGGAGAACCTTGAAGATAGGAATTGCTACGATCGAAGTAAAGAAACATTTGAAGCGCTTCAAACCGGATTTAGTGGTTCTCACGGGTGGATACATATCTGGAGTTGTGGGGCTAGCCGCTAAGGATCTTGGGATACCCATCTTTGTTCACGAACAAAACGTCGTTCCAGGACTCGCAGTGAAAGTTCTCTCACAGTACGCGAAGAAAGTTTTCGTCTCTTTCGAAAGAACCCGAGATTATCTGAGAGAATGGCAGGATAAAATCGTCGTCACTGGATGTCCGGTGAGAGAAACGGAAAAAGAAGCACCTCTGAAGGATTTCGTGCTCGTTCTCGGTGGAAGTTTGGGAAGCGAAGCGATAAACGAGTTGATGGAAAAGGTGTATCCAGAACTTCAGGAAACTCAATTCGTACATTCCACAGGGTCAGACGATTGGACAGAAAGGCTTTCCGTTTTTCCAAATGTAACAGCACTCACTTACATAGACCCCATGGGAGCCTACTGGAAGAAAGCGATCGCGTCCATTTCAAGGGCAGGGGCGAGTACAATCGCAGAGATGATGTACTACGGTGTTCCCGGAATACTGATACCGTGGGAAAGTTCCGCCGAATCACACCAGCTTGAAAACGCTCTGGAAGCGGAAAGGCTGGGGTATGGTATCGTTATCAGAGAAAACGAGGCGTCACCCCGAAAAATAATCGAGTCTATTGATAAAGTGGTGAAAAAAGGTAAAATAGAGAAGATGAAAGAAAACCCTGCTTCCAAAATATCTGAGGAAATACTGGGGGAGATAATGTGAAAATTCATTTCGTAGGAATTGGTGGAATTGGAATGAGTGCCGTGGCTTTACACGAATTCTTGAATGGAAACGATGTTTACGGTTCAAATATAGAGGAAACAGAAAGAACCGCTTATTTAAGAAAATTAGGAATTCCGATTTTTGTGCCACACTCCGCAGACAACTGGTACGATCCCGATCTGGTTATAAAAACCCCCGCTGTTCGTGACGACAACCCGGAGATAGTACGCGCCAGGATGGAAAGGGTCCCAGTAGAAAATAGACTGCATTATTTCCGAGACATTCTGAAACGGGAGAAAAAGGAAGAGTTCGCTGTAACCGGAACCGATGGAAAAACCACAACAACCGCTATGGTTGCGCACGTTTTGAAACATTTGAAAAAGTCTCCAACGGTGTTCCTTGGAGGCATAATGGATTCCCTCGAACACGGAAACTACGAGAAAGGAAACGGGCCCGTAGTTTACGAACTCGACGAGAGCGAAGAGTTTTTCTCAGAGTTCTCCCCAAACTATCTCATAATCACAAACGCCAGAGGAGATCATCTGGAAAACTACGGCAACTCTCTGTCCAGATACAGATCGGCCTTCGAAAAGATCAGCAGGAACACCGATCTGGTAGTCACCTTCGCAGAGGACGAACTCACATCCCATCTGGGTGATGTAACTTTTGGCGTGAAGAAAGGCACGTACACCCTTGAAATGAGAAGCGCTTCTCGCGCCGAACAAAAAGCAGTGGTGGAGAAAAATGGAAAGAGATATCTCGAACTCAAACTCAAGGTTCCCGGTTTTCACAACGTTTTGAACGCACTGGCAGTGATAGCACTCTTCGACTCGCTCGGGTACGATCTGGCGCCAGTGCTTGAAGCACTGGAAGAATTCCGGGGAGTTCACAGGCGCTTCTCCATCGCGTTTCACGATCCGGAAACGAACATCTATGTGATAGACGACTACGCCCACACACCAGATGAGATAAGAAACCTTCTTCAGACAGCAAAAGAAGTCTTCGAAAACGAAAAAATCGTGGTGATATTCCAGCCGCACCGATACACCAGACTGGAAAGGGAAGATGGAAACTTCGCAAAAGCGCTTCAGCTGGCGGATGAAGTTGTGGTCACAGAAGTCTACGATGCGTTCGAAGAGAGGAAAAACGGCATCTCAGGGAAGATGATCTGGGACTCTCTCAAGTCGCTCGGTAAAGAGGCGTATTTCGTTGAGAAGCTTCCAGAACTGGAAAAGGTAATCCCCGTGAGTGAGAACACCGTCTTTCTTTTCGTCGGTGCCGGAGATATCATCCACTCTTCCAGAAGATTCGTGGAACGTTATCAGAGTTCCAAAAGTTCTCCTTCACGTGTTCTGGGATCGAACAAATAGACGGTGCTCTTACCGGAAAGATAACCACACGCTTCTCCAGGATTCACCACGAGAGTTTTTCCTTCTTTTCTCACATCTACTCTATGAGTATGCCCGTAGAGAATCAGATCGAACTCCTGGGAGCGAACGATCGCATCCAGAAGAATGGGTTCGTGCATCATCGCTATTCTTAAACCATCGACCTCCAGGGAAATGGGTGGTTTTTTGATTCTTCCGCCGGATCTTTTGTCCAACAGCAGTACCTCTCCGTCGTTGTTTCCAAAAACACCGTAGAAATCTACCCCTTCTTTGATCAATCTTCCAAGTGTGAACGGCGCAACGAAGTCTCCACAGTGAAAAACTTTTTCTATATTCTTCTCAGATAGAAGTTCTACCACCTTTTTCAGAACCTCCATGTTATCGTGAGTGTCACTGAGTATCAGCCACATTCGCATCACCCCCATGTATAGTTTACCGCCATGATTATGGACGTTGAAACGATCGTGAAGAAAGTGATGAGCCCGCTCGCGAGTTCCGCATCGTAACCCTTTTCAACCGAGTACACGAGTGTCATGATGGCAGAAGGAAGAAGCGGTGAAAGAAACAGGTTCATTTCCTCGAAAGAAGAAAGAGAGAAGATCTTCACTGCGATCAGAGCAACAAGCAACCCGGCGGCATACTTTACGAGTCCCGCCATTAAAATCAGACGGAATTTGTCGTAAACCGATCTGAAGCTGAGATAGTATCCCACAAGAAAAAACACGAGGAAGGCATTAGCGTTCTTTATCGTCCGCGCAACATCGAGAACAATACCAGGTGGAACCACTTTGAGGCTGTTCATCGTTATTCCGACAAGGAGGAACAGAAACGGTGGAAAGGTGAAAACCTTCAGTATTCCCTTTTTGTTCTGCTCAGCCACTGCTTTCCCCACACCAAATATGAAGAAAGAATTCCCCAAGTCGAACAGGGCGAAGTTAACCACCGATGCTTCTCCCCAGAGGCTTTCCGCCAGAGGATACATGAACAAACCTGTGTTGAAACCAACGAAAGAGAGAATGATCGGGATTCTCACTCTTGGGTCCTTTATTCTCGAGAAAAACAGAAAGGCAAGAAAGATGAGAAGAAGGTTACTCAAAATACCCGTTGCAGTGAAGGCGAACTTCGAAAAGTGAAAACGCGAAGTGGAAAAACTGTAGAAGATCGCCGCAGGCAGTGTGAAATTCACCACCAGTTTCGAAAGGACCTTACCAGTATCTCTTTCGAAAAATTTCTTCGTCAGATAACCGATCAGTATGATGACCGAAAATTCCATTCAGTGTACCCCTGAGAGGAATTCTACCAGAAAAAGAGGGCGTCTCTTTGACGCCCTCTTTATGGTTTTCTAACACCAATTTTCTTCTTTTCCTTCTTTTTCTTGAACTCACACACACCCACCGGACATTTATCAGCGCCTATGTGGGCTCTGAATTCTTCCTCGAAGTTGTCAACGATCGAGAGCAGAGGAACCGGAATGCTTTGACCCAGTCCGCAGAAAGAAGTTTCCCCTGCGTTTCGAGCGATCTCCCTCAACGTATCGAGATCCTCTTTTTTGCCTTCGCCTCTGCTTATTCTCTCCAAAATATTGACGATCATCCTCGTACCTTCCCGACACGGTGTACACTTCCCACACGACTCGTGTTCGAAGAACCTCATAACGGTGAGTGCGAGATCCACCACACAGTGAGTCTCGTCAGCAACGAGAATCACTCCTGATCCGAGAGAAACTCCGTACTTTGCGTAAGAATCAAAATCGAGTGGAACGTCGAGTTTGTCTGGTCCGATGAACGTTCCTGCACTACCACCCGTTTGCACCACTTTCAACTTCCTGCCACCCTCAATCCCCCCACCAAATTTGAAGATGAGATCTCTCACCGTCACTCCCATTGGCACTTCCACGATTCCCTTTCTCACCACATTACCCACGAGGGAGAACACTTTCGTCCCAGGAGAAGACTCGGTGCCGAACTTTTTGAACCACTCCGCACCGTTCATTATTATCCTTGGAACGTTCACAAAAGTTTCCACGTTGTTCACAACGGTGGGTTTTCCAAAGAGACCAAAGGTGGGAGGGTAAGGAGGTTTCAGCCTGGGTCGAGCGGGTTTCCCCTCTATGGACTCTATCAACGCCGTCTCCTCTCCCGCCACGTAAGCTCCCGCCCCGAGCCTTATTTTCAGATCGAAGTTGAATCCACTTCCGAGGATGTTCTCACCGAGGAATCCGTACTCGTAAGCCCGTTCTACAGCTTTTTTCAAGATTTCTATCGAACTGTGATACTCTCCCCTTATGTATATGTAACCCTTCGTTGCACCAACCGCGTACCCCGCTATGATCATGCCCTCTATCAAAGAATGAGGATCACCCTCCATGATGAGCCTGTCTTTAAAGGTACCGGGTTCTCCTTCATCGGCGTTGCACAGAACATATTTCTGGTCGGCAGAAGCTTTGTAGGTGAATTCCCATTTCAGACCTGTTGGAAAACCGGCTCCACCTCTTCCCCTCAGCCCACTTCTCTTTATCTCTTCGATTACCTCTCCTGGTTCCATCTGGAGTGCCTTGGCGAGGGCAAAATAACCGTCTCTTGCGATGTATTCCTCTATACGAGTGGGATCTATCTCTCCTACGTTCTTTAGAACGATACGAGTTTCTTCGGCCACCTTCTCTACCTCAACGGTTCCTTTTATTTGACTCTCGGGAACTTCAAGATCGAACACTCTCCTTCCCTTGAGAATGTGCTCTTCGAAGATCCTCTTCACATCCAATTCATTCCTCACAACGTAGAAAACACCGTCGGGAAGAACGGAAACAATCACTCCTTCTGGATAAATTCCCATGCTACCCGTTTCCAGTACATCGACGGTATCTTCGAGATTGTGTTCCTTCACAAGATCCCTGAAGTAATTGAGAAAGTGACGAGCACCCATCAACACACTGTTCGAATCAACTGAGACCAGAACTGTTATCGGTTTCATAGCGACTCACCTCTCAGTCTATCTATGAGATCCTTCACACGACCAGGTGTCATATTACCGTAATACTCGTCGTTCACCATGATCACCGGTGCAACACCACAAAGGCCCAGACAACTCGTCATTTCGAGTGTGAAAAGACCATCAGAAGTGGTCTGGCCAAAGTCGATTTTCAGAATTTCCTTGAGGGCTTTGACCACTTCTCTCCCGTTTTCAACATGACACGGAAGACTCTCACAAACCCTTATCACGTATTTTCCCTTCGGTTTTGTCGAGAACATGGTGTAGAACGTCAACACCTCGTACACTCTGGAGAGCGGCACGCCAAGCTCTTCAGCCACGATCTCAGCAGCCTCCGGTGGTATGAAGTTGTCAAAGCGCTTCTGTATCTCGTGCAGGGTGTTTATCAAAACGTCTCTCTCTTCTGCTGTCTCTTTAGCTTTCTGGACGATCTCTACTATTACCTCCCTCATCTTCACTCCCCCTCGTCAAAAATTTCACAATTATTCACGAAAAATTATACCACTTTTTCTGTGCCATTTAAAAAAGGTTTTTCAACCAGTCAAAAATAGGAATCAAAACCAGCGCCGGAAGTAGGTTCCCAACCTTTACCTCTTTCAGTTTAAGAATCCTTATTCCAAGACCCAGAATCATGACACCACCTGTGCCAACAAAATCGGAGATAAACGCATCACCTGTGAGAAAAGTCAAACTCTTTGCGAAAACAACGAGAAGTCCCTGAACGAGGAACACAGAAACTGCCGAGAGAAAAACCCCTGTTCCTAAGGTTGCCGTGAGCACTGTGGCTGACACTGTGTCTAGCACCGTTTTCACGAGTATCAAATCCGCGTTTCCCGTGAGTCCTATGTTTATGGATCCCACTATGGTCATGGGACCAACCAGAAAGAGAAGCGAAGAAGTGAGAAAACTCTCCGCAAACCCCTGAGAATTACTGAACTTCTTCCCAATACCTTCTATTCTGTCCTCTATTCTGAACAACTCTCCGATGATGCCGCCTGCAACGAGTGCGAGGAGAATCATCAAAAAATCATCACCCTGCGTGACCATCCGGATACCTATACCCATTGTGGTGAGTCCTATCACCGTGAAAAGGATGTCGTGTAATCTCTGAGGAATCTTTCTTTTGAACAGGAAACCCACGGACGCACCGATCAAAACTCCAAGTGCGTTCAGAAGAACAGCGTAGTGAAACATTATACCAACCTCCCGCTCTGCGCGAACAGACCGAATATTCCCCCCGTGTGGATGAAAAGAACGTTCTTTCCTGAATTTCTGAACATTTCGATCATTCCTCTGAAGGCTTTTGCCGTGTAGACCGGATCGAGGATGATACTTTCTATCGAAGCTACTTCTTTCAAGATCTCCACATCCTCACTGGACGGAATCGCATATCCCGGCCCTCTGTAATCGTCCACCACTTTGAAAACAGTTTCGTTGATCTTCAGACCATGCTCTTCCATACCACTAATTATTCTTTTCACCTTCCCCACAAAATAATCCGAGTTTTTCGTGGTGACGTTCACACCCACCACAGGTACGTGATATTCCAGAAAGGAAATTCCAGCTGACAAACCCGCTATGGTTCCACCACTTCCAACAGCACACACGATAGCATCGAAAGATTCGAGGTTCAATTGATCTTTCATCTCCAGCACCGCATTGAAGTAGCCAAAGGCCCCAAGGGAGTTCGATCCCCCTTCGGGTATCACGTACACCTTTTCACCTTTCTTCTCTCTCATCTTTTTGTGAACATCGAAGATCTCATCGATGCGTTCGTACTCTTCCTGGGAAACTTCCACTATTTCAGCACCGAGGAGAATGTCGAGGAGAAGATTTCCGTTCAGAACCTTCTCTCCTTTTCTGAGGAAGAGAACAGGTTTCAAACCGTGTTTTCTCGAAACGTATGCCGTTGCTCTGGCATGGTTCGACTGAAGACCTCCACAGGTGAAGACAGTTGTTGCTCTTTTTTAAGAGCTTCCCAGAGAAGATACTCCAGCTTTCTGATTTTGTTGCCCGATCCCACAAGCTCTGTGAGATCGTCTCTTTTAACGTAGATGTTGAACCCGTATTCTTCCGAGAGTCTTTTGAGAAACTGAACAGGTGTGGGTTTAAGGGAAAGATCGATTCTCATTCGTCTCCCCCTCTTTTTGTTTGTTAGAATTGTAGCACGGGAGGGAGAGAGATTGATAGGAGAAAAGATCATTTCTTTCGAATCCATAGACTCCACGAATCGTTTCTTGAAAGAGAATTACCGCTTCTATCCCGATGGCACGGTAGTGGTTGCGTTGGAGCAGACCTCAGGATACGGAAGAAACGGAAGACACTGGCACTCTCCAAGGGGTGGACTATGGTTCTCTGTGCTTTTCAAACCGAGAAAGTCACTGGAGCTTTCGTTTTACACAAGGGTGTTCTCAGTAGCGGTTGTGAAGACTCTTGAAAACATGAAAATACACGCGAACATAAAGTGGCCCAACGACGTGTACATAAACGGGAGAAAGCTCGCAGGAGTTCTCTCAGAGGGAATTTTTGAAGGTGCAAAACCTCTCGCCGTTGTCGTGGGAGTGGGGATGAACGTGAACAACGAAATCCCAGCCGAGTTGAAAACAAGAGCGATCAGTCTGAAGGAAATCACGGGAAAAGAAATCAGCGTTGTGAAACTCATAGAGTCGATATTGAAGAACGCACGCGTGATTTTCAGAAAGTATTCAAAGAAAAAAGAAGCTCTGACGAGGATCTGGAAAAGATACCTTCTTCAGAAAGAAGGAGATATCATATCTCTGGAAGGAAAGAAAGGAAAGATCGTAAAGATAAACCCTGATAGTCTGTTAATAGACTTCGACGGAGAGATCAAAAAGGTTTACTCACTCTCTCCTCACTGAGGACTTCGTAGCCTCCGTTTCCCACAACCCTTAGGGTTATTTTCTTGGTTGGTAAGAACACCTCCACGATGTCTCCGTCCTTTACCTCGTACGAGGCTTTCGCGGGTCTTCCGTTCACCAGGACCCTCTGCCCCTTCAGCAGTTTCTGGGCAATCGTTCTTCTCTTCACCACCGAGATCTTGAGAAACAAATCTAATCTCATGAATTGCACACCCTTTCCAAAAGCTCATCGTCGCTCATTGAGAAGGGGTCTTCTCTTTTCAAAACCAACTCTCTCATAACCAGCATCTTGCTTGTGAAAAAGCGAGGGTCGTATTCTTCAAGGAATTCCATCCTGGTTCCATCGAAGACCTTCTTTCCCTTTTCGAGTACCACCACACGATCCACGTGATTTATAACTGTTTCGATATCGTGAGAAATGAGGATGACCGTCTTTCCAAGGGTCTTCCACTTCTCCACAATTCTCAGAAGGTCCGTTTTCCCTTCCCGGTCCAGCCCCACTAAAGGCTCATCGAGGATGAGAATATCCGGTTCGTGAACGATCACAGAAGCGATCGCTACTCTTCTCTTCTCACCGCCGGACAGGAAAAACGGCACTCTGTCTTTGAAAGAGTCGAAATCCAGTCCCACGAACTCCATCGCTTTCTTCACCAGGGGAACAGGATCCCTATCTGGATAGAAGTTTTTCACGGCGAAAGCCACTTCGTCAAAAACTCTCTCCGCGAAGAACTGATCCTCAGGGTACTGAAAAGCGATTCCTATGTTCCTTCTTATCTCGTAACCTTTCTTTCTTTCTCCGTCGTAAAGCACAGCACCTGAGGTGGGTTCGATCAAACCTGCTACAATTTGAAGGAGGGTCGACTTCCCAGATCCTGTATTCCCAGCAACAAGGATACACTCTCCCTCGTTGATAACGAGACTCACATTTTCGAGTGCTTTTTTTTCCAAAGGTGTTCCTCCGTGAAAGATATGAGAGACGTTGACTACTTCTATTCTCATGTTGAAAATTATATCACGTGGTAAAATTTAACGAGAGGTGAATGACTCTATGAACATTGTTGAACGATTGAGAGATCTCTGGAAAAAGATTGTAGAATTATGGAATTCTATGTCTCGAGAAAGGAAATTCCTCGTGGGAGGAATAGGGATTGCCCTTGTAATAACGATCGTTCTGTTCGCCGTTGTAGCGTCCGTTCCTCACTACAGACTCCTTGTGGCTGGCCTCAACGAAGACGAGGCAGGTGTGATCATCCAGAAGCTCGAGGAGATGAACATTCCTTACAAAGTATCCCCTGGGGGAGATATATACGTTCCCGACAGTTACAACGTCTATGAACTCAGAATGAAACTGGCGTCTGAAGGGGTTCTTGGAAGTTCAAGGAAAGGTTTTTCGATACTCAACGAAAACTCCTTCGGGGCCACGAGCTTCGACAAGCAGGTCAAATATCAGATCGCTTTACAGGAGGAACTCGAAAGAAGCATCATGACGATAAAAGGTGTGAAAGATGCAAGAGTTCACCTGGTCCTTCCGAAGTACACCTATTACGTTCGTGGTGAGATGGCAGAACCTCGAGCATCAGTTCTCGTAGTCTTGGAACCCGGTGCAGAACTCACCCGCGAACAGGTGAGAGGAATCGTTGAGCTCGTCTCAGGAGCCGTTGAAGGGTTGAAACCGGAGAACGTGAGGGTAGTGGATAACTACTCCAGATCGCTGAGCGATATGTTAGAAACAGACGAAGGAACTTTCCTTGCCTCCAGCAAACTGGAATTGAAACAACGGCTTGAAAAATACTACGAAAGCAAAATAAAGAAAGCACTGGAAAGTGTCTTCGGCCCTGGAAGGGTGGAGGTAATACCAGACATATCCATCAACTGGTCCAAGATAGAAACGGAGATGAAAAAGTACGAAGCACCTGCCAGAAGAGAAGGTCTGGTGAGGAGTCAGGAGACGCAGGTGGAGAAGAGCCAAAACCTTTCTCCAACCGGAGGACCAGCGGGAACGGATTCGAACATACCGCCTCTCACCTATCCATCAGCCACATCCGAAGGAACGAGTACCTACGAACGAACCCATACCATCACCAACTACGAATTGAACGAAGTGTATCAGAAGATAATACAGAACCGCGAAGGGGAGATCTCCTCGCTTTCCGTCGCCGTCATAATCGATGCCTCTTCTTCTGTCCTGCAAAACAGCAGTGACTGGAGCGGTGTGATAAACGATCTCGTGGAAAAAGGGGTGGGCTCCATAACGTCTTCCGCCTCTCTCAGCGTCGCGGTTGCCTTTTTGCCATTCGATCGCTCCATCGAAAGAGCTCTTCAGGAAGAGTTGAAACAGATTGAAACGAGAAGAAGGTTCATCCTGTACTCGGTGGGAATAGCCCTGCTTGGATTTCTCACGTTCATACTCATCTATCTTGTGATCGTTCAAATAAGAAGAATAAGGGCAAGAAGACTCGCAGAAGAACGGAGAAGAAAACTGGAAGAAGAGGTGAAAGAAATCCTCCAGGAAGAATTGAAGGAGGAAGAGGTATCGCCAGAAGAAAAGGAACTGCTCGAACTTGTAGAAGAGCTGGAGAACATCTTTTCCCGTTCACCTTCCGACATCGCCGAGATAGTCCGACTGTGGTTCTTTGAAAGGGGATGAGGATATGCCCGAGAAAAAGACTGATGGTAAAAGAAAGGCCGCAGTCCTTCTGGTGGCCCTTGGACCCGAAAAAGCAGCCCAGGTGATGAAACACCTTGATGAGGAAACGGTGGAACAGTTGGTGGTGGAAATCGCAAATATTGGAAGGGTTTCTCCAGAGGAAAAAAAGCAGGTTTTGGAAGAATTCCTGAGCCTCGCCAAAGCAAAAGAAATGATATCAGAAGGTGGTATAGAGTACGCAAAAAAAGTTCTGGAAAAAGCATTCGGGCCTGAAAGAGCAAGAAAAATCATAGAAAGGTTAACCTCTTCCTTGCAGGTCAAACCTTTCAGCTTCGTAAGAGACACAGATCCCGTCCAGCTCGTGAACTTTCTCCAAAGCGAACATCCGCAGACTATAGCGGTTGTTCTGAGTTACCTTGATCCCCCTGTCGCGGCTCAGATTCTTGGAGCGCTTCCCGAAGAGCTTCAGACAGAAGTTCTGAAGAGAATAGCCCTGCTCGAACGCACTTCTCCAGAAGTTGTTAAAGAGATAGAAAGGAACCTGGAGAAAAAGATCTCTGGATTCGTGAGCCGAACGTTCAGCAAGGTAGGTGGAATCGATACAGCTGCAGAGATAATGAACAGCCTGGACAGAACCACTGAGAAGAAGATCATGGACAAGCTGGTTCAGGAGACCCCCGAACTGGCCGACGAGATAAGAAGAAGGATGTTCGTCTTCGAAGACATTCTGAAGCTCGATGACAGATCGGTACAGCTTGTGCTGAGGGAAGTGGACACGAGGGATCTGGCCCTCGCTTTGAAAGGAGCCTCCGACGAGCTGAAAGAGAAGATATTCAAGAACATGTCAAAGAGAGCTGCCGCGTTGCTGAAAGACGAACTCGAATACATGGGTCCTGTGAGACTCAAAGATGTGGAGGAAGCCCAGCAGAAGATAATAAACATCATAAGAAGGCTGGAAGAGGCTGGCGAAATCGTCATCGCGAGAGGTGGAGGAGAGGAGCTGATCATGTAGTATGCTTCTCAGAAAAGATGAGGTCTTCTACATAGACCTTCCAAGGAAAATAGAAAAAGAAGAAAAAGTGCAAGAAGAAAAAACAAAAGAGAACACGTCAGAGGAAATCCAAAAGATCAAAGAAATGAGAGAAAAAATCCTCTCCGAAGCTCAGGAAGAGGCCAGAAAAATCATTGAAGGTGCCAGAAAAGACGCAGAGGAAATCTTAAGCAACGCCTACAACGAGGCTGAAGCTTTAAAGCTTGAAGCAAAGAAAGTCTTAGAAGAAGCAAAAACAATGAAGGACGATTTCCAGAAATACATTCTTGCTTTGAAGGAAAAGATCCAGAAACAAGTAAACCAGAGAATAGAAGAGATACTTCCAGAGCTTCTCGATATACTCAAGATCCTCTTCAAAAAGATCCTTGAAAAAGAAATGGACGAGTCAGCAGTGGAAAGAAAGTTGAGGAGCGCTTTATCAAAATTAGTGGGCATCAAAAATGTGAAGATCAGGATAAATCCAGAAGATGCAAAAAAACTGGACCTCAGTGAAGTCAGCAAAGAAACTTTGATACCGGATCCCAATGTAGAAAGAGGCGGCGTCATCGTCGAGACAGATTTTGGAATCCTGGACAAAACGTTCTCTCATCAATGGGAACTCGTGGAGGATATCTTCGAAGAGGTGGTAGGATTTGAAGGATATACTGAAAGAACTGAAAAAGAAGTTGAGTGAAGAAGATTTCAATAAATTCAACGGAAGGGTCACAAGAGTGGTAGGGCTCACCGTGGAATCAAAAGGACCAGACGCTTTTCTTGGAGAAATGTGTAAAATTTCACTTCAAAACGGCAAGAACGCACTCGCAGAGGTGGTTGGTTTCAGGGAAGAAAGCGTTATTCTCATGCCTTACGAGGATGTCTCCGGATTGAAGATGGGCTGTGAAGTCATCAGAACTAACAAAGTACTCGAAGTCGGTGTCAGCAGAAAGATGATCGGAAGGGTGTTCGATGGCCTGGGACGTCCAATAGATGGAAAACCTTTCGTCCCGGAAGACAGATACCCTCTGACCAACAACCCTCCAAACCCTCTGAAAAGACGAAGAATAAAAGATCCTCTACCAGTGGGCATACGATCGATAGATGGCCTCATAACAGTGGGCAAGGGCCAGAGAATAGGGATTTTCGCGGGTAGCGGTGTTGGGAAAAGCACACTTCTTGGAATGATTGCACGAAACACAACGGCGGATGTTAACGTGCTGGCTCTCATCGGTGAGCGCGGAAGAGAGGTCAGAGAATTCATAGAGAGGGACCTTGGAGAAGAGGGGCTGAAGCGGTCCATACTGGTGGTCTCAACCTCCGATCAGCCTGCCCTTGCCAGAGTGAAATCTCTTCTCACCGCCACCAGTATAGCGGAATTCTTCAGAGATTTGGGATACGATGTTCTTCTGATGGTGGACTCTCTCACCAGATGGGCCATGGCCCAGAGAGAAGTGGGACTCGCAGTGGGAGAGCCTCCCACCACCAGGGGGTATCCACCAAGTGTTTTTGCCGGCCTTCCAAAGATACTCGAAAGGGCAGGAAACTCAGACAAAGGTAGCATAACAGCGATTTACACTGTGCTCGTCGAAGCGGACGATTTCAACGAACCCATTTCCGACACTGTCAGATCCATCGTAGATGGACACATAATTCTTTCGAGGAGACTTGCCGAATCGAATCACTACCCAGCAGTCGACGTTCTTGCAAGTGTGAGCCGATTGATGAACGATATCGTCACTGAAGAACACAGGGAGGCGGCGAACCGCCTCCGATCGCTGATGTCGGCTTATGAATCCGCAAAAGATCTGATTGAAATCGGCGCTTACAAGAGCGGAACCAATCCACTCGTTGACAAAGCCGTGGAAATGAAAGACGAGATCGATTCTTTTCTGAAACAGGGTGTCTTTGAAAAATCTTCATTCGAGGAAACCCTTCAAAAACTTCTGGATCTATACCTGAGATCTCTTGACTAAGTAAGTCATGTCTCCTACCATCATGAAGAGTTCGTCGATGTTTTTCAGAAAGCCCAGCCTGTTCACTCTCAAGTCGTCCCTCTTCACCATCACAAAGACGTTGTCGAAGTACTCGTCTATGTAGGGTTTCAGTTCGATCAGATATTGAAGTGCCTCGCGGTAATTCAACCTCTCCAGAGCTTTCAAAACTTTTTCTTTGACTTCGTAGAACTTGTTCATCAATTTTTTCTCTTCTTCTTTCTCAAAGAGGGCTCCGTCGAATCTGACAGAGTCGTGATTCTTCGTTATGTTGTGGACTCGCTCAAATCCAACAAACAGGTCTTGAAACTCGGGTTTTTCAGATATCTCCTGGAGGGCTTCCGCAGAGAGGATCCCGCGAAGGGGTCTCTTCCACAGGTGATTCACCGCTCTTGCCACGTCGAAAGATATTCCAAGTTCGTTGACCAGAAACTGATAGAACCTGCCCGCAAAGAACGTTTCCAATTCTTCAGAAAGACGGTACCCCACCAGTGAAGAAGCGAAAGTGAGGAGCTCTTCCAGAGAAATATCCCACTCGTTTTTCCTTATGATCCTGAAGATCGCGTCAGCCTTGTTTTTCAGACCATACGGATCTTTAGAACTCGTGGGAACGTTGCCTATGGCGAAATTTCCCACAATGGTGTCGATTCTATCCGCTATTCCAAGAATGGAACCTATCACTGTCTGTGGCTCTTCGGAGTAATGATCCTCTATGGCCGTTGCTATTTCTTCGTTTATTCCCTCTCTCAGGGCATAGATCCTGCCCATAACGCCCTGTAGCTCCGGGAACTCGTAGACCACCTTCGAAGCGATGTCTGCTTTGCATATAGAAGCGGCTTCCAGGACCTTCTGCGTGAACGACTCTGGAAGTTTCAGATCTTCGCATAGCCTCTCTGATATTTTCTTTATCCTTTCCACCTTGTCGTAGAGTGTTCCGAGTTTCTCCTGAAAAACGATTTCTTTGAGCTTTTCATTCATCTTTTCCAGCGGAGTCTCGAGATCCTTCTGGAAGTAGTATCGCGCGTCTTCCAATCGAGCGTTTATGACTCTCTCGTATCCCTTAACCACGTTCTCCGGTGGCTGTGGACCGTCTTGAAAAGCCACAAAGGTGTTCGTCAGGGTCTCTTTATGTGCTATAAAAGAGCGCTGGTGATGTTTCACGGCGGTCACTATAATCTCTTCTGGAAGTTCGAGATATTTTCGGTCGAACTGCCCAACAACGATTCTGGGATACTCCGTTATCGCCACTATCTCTTCGATGAGTTCTTCATCGCGTTCAATCTTCATACCACTTCTCTTTTCAAATTCATCGATCTGTTCGAGGACGAATTTTTTTCTCTCCAGATGGGAAGAAATCACGAATCCCTTTTTGAGAGATTCGTAGTACCTTTCCGGATCTGGAATTTCGATCGATCCAGCGTGATACCTTTTGCCGTAAGAGATTCTGGACGATCTAAGACCGAAGATTTCTAGGTCAAGAACTCTTCCATCAACCATCGCCACAATCCAGTGAACAGGTCTGATGTATTCGTGTTCACCGGAACCCCATCTCATGGGTTTCCTGAAATTCAAACCAAGAACGAGATCTCTGAACAGATCTGGGAGAACTTCTTCGACAGGCTTTCCTTCAACAACTCGCGATAAATAGATGTACCCCTCCCTGTGAACCACGTTCTCCAGGGAAGCGTTGTTGTTCCTCAAAAACCCTTCGAGCGCTTTGGTCGGTTTACCGTTTTCATCGTAGGCAACGTTCAGTGGTGGACCTTTCTTCTCTTCTGTAAAATCCTCCTGTCTCTCCGGGAGATTCTTGAGAATCACACCAAAACGTCTGCTTCCAACGAAGACTTCAGCAGATCCGGAAGAAATTCTGTACGCTTTGAGAAGTTCAGTCGACCTTTCCTCGAGCTGTTTCAGAATACTGTGGAATTCGCTCGCGGGAAGTTCTTCGAGTCCCACTTCAAGCAGGGCTGTTCTCATTAACCTGCACCTCCAGAAAAACTCTCGCAACCTTTCTTGCCATCGCCTGAATACGTTTCACGTAGGTTTGTCGCTGAGAAACACTTATCGCTCCGCGTGCATCGAGAAGGTTGAACGTGTGAGAACATTTCAACACATAATCGTAAGCAGGGAGGTAGAGATTTTTTTCCACAAGTCTGTAAAACTCCTTCTCGTATTCATCGAAATGCCTGAAAAGGAGTCCTACGTTGGCTTCTTCGAAGTTGAAAACCGAAAATTCTCTTTCGTTTTCAAGGAACACATCACCGTATTTCACGTTTTCATTCCACTGTACCTCGTAAACGTTATCGACTCCCTGAAGATACATGGCGATCCTTTCCAGCCCGTAGGTTATCTCGAGAGGAATGTCCTTCAGAGAAATTCCACCAATCTGCTGGAAATATGTGAACTGGGTTATCTCCATGCCGTCTAACCACACTTCCCAACCAACACCCCACGCTCCGAGGGTGGGAGACTCCCAATTGTCCTCCACGAATCTGATGTCGTGTTCCTTCAGGTTTATACCGAGGTACTCCAGGGACTCAAGATACAGTTCCTGAGAGTTTTCAGGGGAGGGTTTTATGATCACCTGGTACTGGAAGTACCTCTGCAATCTGTTGGGATTCTCTCCATATCTACCATCGGTCGGCCTCCTGCTCGGCTGAACGTAGGCCACTTTCCATAGACCTTTTCTCAGACTTCCAAAGAACGTGGCGGGGTGAAACGTTCCGGCACCGACTTCCATATCGTAAGGTTGTTCCAAAAGACAACCTTTAGACGCCCAGAAATCGTTCAGTTTCATTATCACATCCTGAAGATACATCCTTCACTCCCCTTCCTTCACAGCGATCGCTTCTATTTCTATTTCTACGTTTCTCGGAAGTTGAGCAACCGCCACAAACGACCTGGCGGGCCTGTGGTCTCCAAAGTATCTGGAATACACCTCGTTGACTCTCTGGAGGTAGTCCATACTGGTCGTAAACACCGTTACCTTCACAACGTCCTTCAGGGAGAAACCGCCCGCCTCCAGTATTGCTTTCAGATTTTCCAGAACTCTCTCAGTCTTTTCTTCTATGGTGCCCTGAACGAGATCACCATTTTCTGGATCTATGGGAATTTGACCAGAAACGAACATCATGTTTCCGACAACGACCGCCTGAGAGTACGGACCTATGGCCTTTGGAGCCTTATCGGTTTCGATAAAGCGCTTCATACTACCCCCTCCACCTGAACACGGGTTTCTTCGAAGCGAGCACTTCGTCGACTCTTCGAACCGGTGTGTTGTGAGGAGCGTTTTTCAAAACATCGGGATTCTCATAGGCTTCTTTTACTACTCTTTCGAGGATTTCGGCATACTTATCCAGCGTTTCTTTGTTTTCAGTCTCAGTTGGTTCTATCATGAGTGCTTCCAGAACGATGAGTGGAAAGTAAACTGTGGGAGGATGCACACCAAAGTCCAGTATTCGCTTCGCAATATCCAGTGTCCTCACACCGGTTTCCCTGAACACTTTCTCCGCGCTCGCTACAAACTCATGCATGCAGAACCCGTTGTATGGAATCTCCAAGAACTTCTCAATTTTTTTCTTCAAGTAGTTCGCGTTCAAAACGGCCATTTCACTCACTCTTTCAAGGCCGTCTCTTCCCATCGTGAGAATGTACGTGTACGCTTTTACGAGAACTGGGAAATTTCCAAAGAAACTCCTCACACGTCCTATGGTCTTTTCAGGAACGAAGAGTTCGTAAAGTTCTCCGTTCTTCCTTACCTGGGGGAAGGGCAGAAAATCCACCAGATGCTTTTTCACACCAACTGGCCCAGATCCGGGCCCTCCCATTCCGTGGGGAGTGGAAAACGTCTTGTGCAGGTTCAAATGGACGATGTCGAACCCCATGTCTCCTGGTCTCACTTTACCCATGACCGCGTTGAGGTTCGCACCATCGTAATAGAGAAGGGCACCACACTCATGCGTCATTTCTGCTATTTTCAGTATGTCCTTTTCGAAGAGCCCAAGCGTGTTTGGATTTGTGAGCATTACCGCAGCCACTTCTTCATCCAGTAGTTTTTTCAAATCTTCCACGTCCACCATACCGTTTTTGCTCTTTATCTCCACCACCTCAAAACCGACCATCGAAGCGGATGCTGGGTTGGTACCATGTGCAGAATCCGGTACGAGAACTTTCTTTCTTCCGGTGTCCCCTCTGCTTTTAAAGTACTCTCTCACTATCAGCATTCCTGTGAGCTCCCCGTGAGCTCCAGCAGCGGGTTGAAGTGTCATGTCATCCATTCCCGTTATCTCACACAGCATTTCTTTCAGCTCGTACATGAGCCGAAGACTGCCCTGAACAGTTTCGACAGGCTGATACGGGTGTATCTCTCTGAATCCTTCGAGATTCGCAGCTTTTTCGTTCAGTTTGGGATTGTACTTCATGGTGCAGGAACCGAGGGGGTAGATTCCGAGATCCACAGAGTAGTTCTTTCTGGCAAGATCTGTGTAATGCCTCACCACATCAGGTTCGCTCACCTCGGGAATCTCCGGAGGTGTCCTTCTGAGAAATCGATCCGGAAGCGAATATTCTGGAATGTCGCTCTCGGGAAGCCGGAATGCTTTTCTTCCCTTTTTGGACCTCTCGAATATCGTCATTTCATCGCCTCCAGGAGCTTTTCTATATCCTCTTCGGAAATCACCTCTGTGGCACATGCGAGTGCTGTGTCTCCAAGTTCCGGGTAAAAACCCTTCAGAGGCAAAGGCCCAAGGATCTTTTTCGCCATCATCCACTTCCACCGCTCAGGATAATCCTCCGGCACGTTGAAAACGAACTCGTTGAAAAATTCTCCCGAAAAGCGCAGTTTGAATCCCATTTCTTCCAGTCTTTCCTGGAGGTAATGAGCGGCGCTGTAAGAACGCCTGGCTACCTCCCTCAGACCGTCAGGCCCCATCACACTCATGTAAACAGCCGCGATCAGAGCGGCGTGGGCATGGTTGGAACATATGTTCGAAGTGGCTCTGGCGCGCCTTATGTGCTGTTCTCTGGTCTGAAGGATCATGGTGTAGGCTGTGTTACCGGCTTGATCCACGGTCTGTCCAATCAATCTCCCTGGCATCTGCCTCACGTACTTCTCTCTTGTGGCAAAGATTCCAAGGGAATATCCTCCGAACCACATGGGAAGTCCCAGCGACTGGCCCTCACCAACCACGATGTCTGCCCCGTAGCTTCCTGGAGGTTCCAGAAGAGCGAGTGAAACTGGTTCTACAACCACTATCAGCAGAGCGTTACCCGATCGGCTCCTGACATAATCGAGATCTTCTATGACTCCAAAGAAATTGGGATACTGAACGGCTATCGCTGCCGTTTCCTCATCGACCTCTTCTAACAAGACCCTTCCCGTTTCGTCGTATCCGGCTTCCACCACGGTGAAACCTCTTTTTTCGAGATAAGTTCTCAAAACTGCTCTGTACTCGGGATGAACGGACCTTGCCACAACCACTTTTTCCTTTCCGGTGAGTCGAAAACTCATCAAAGCCGCTTCTGCCAGAGCGGTGGCTCCATCGTACATGGACGCGTTCGCCACTTCCATTCCCGTTAGTTCGCATACCATGGTCTGGTATTCAAACAGAGCCTGGAGGGTTCCCTGGGATACCTCCGCCTGATACGGTGTATAAGCGGTGAGAAAATCGGGCTTCATCGCAAGATCGTAAACGACCGTAGGAACGTACCTTTTATAAACCCCAGCTCCGAGAAAGACAGCGTAGTCTTCAAGAGAAGCGTTCACCTCAGAAATCTCTTTCAACCGCTTGAAAACACTGAACTCATCTCTGGATTCCGGAATATTCAGAGACGACCTGGCAGAAACGGGAATTGAAGAAAACAAATCCTCTATGGAAGAAACTCCTATGAACTCCAACATAGCACGGATATCTTCATCCGTGTGTGGAATGTAAGGATAGTTCATTGAGACACCTCCGGATTTCTATGAGAAACTACTCCTGAGCACAGAATTCCTGATAAGCCTGTTCATCCAGAAGATCTTCGAGTTCACTTTCATCGGATATTTCCATTTTGAAAAGCCAGCCCTCTCCCTCTGGATCCCTGTTCAAGAGTTCTGGTTCAGTATCGAGTTTCTCGTTCACTTCCACGATCTTCCCACTGAGAGGAGCGTACACGTCCGCCGCGGCTTTCACGGATTCTATACTCGCCACAACTTCCCCTTTCTTCACCTCTCTGCCGACTTCAGGAAGATCCACGTAGACCACATCACCGAGCTGTTCCTGAGCGTGATTCGTGATTCCAACCGTTGCTACCTTGTCCTCAACTACCACCCATTCGTGAGTTTTCGTGTACTTTTTCATCTTCAAACCTCCCTCCTCACACTGCCTCTGTAAAATGGTTTTTTTACTACCAGAGCTTCTACAAGCTTTCCACCAGGAAACGCCACTTCCAATTGGTCTCCAACTTTCACCGATTTTGAAACGAGAGCCAGCGCTATCGACTTCCCAAGAGTTGGAGAGAAGTTACCACTTGTGATCTCTCCCACTCTCTCTCCATTCTTTAAAACTTCATAGCCTTTTCTTGCTATTCTTTTTCCTGAGAGCTCAAGTGCCACGAGTTTTCTTTCCACTTTTTCCTTCGCTTTCAATAGCGCTTCCTTCCCCACGAAGTCTTTGTCCAGTTTTACAACCCAGGAAAGCCCCACTTCTAAAGGATTCGTACTCTCATCCATGTCCTGACCGTACAACAAGTAGGTTGCTTCGAGTCGACAAACGTCCCTCGCCCCAAGACCTGCGGGTCTGCCGTCGATTTTTCTGAGCAGATTCATCAGAGCATCCCAGACTTTCGGTGCATCCTTCGCTTCAAGCATCAGTTCGAAACCGTCTTCACCTGTGTATCCCGTTCTTGAGACAAGAGCCTCTACACCGGCTACAATACTCTTTCTGAAAGAATAATAGGCAATTTCCTCGAGACTGTCTTCAACTAGCTCCTGGAGGGTCTCCTGTGCCTCGGGGCCCTGAAACGCTATGAGGGCGGTTGTATCTGAAATGTTCAATATTTCGACATCGAAATTCTTCGAATGGGATTTTATCCAGTTGAAGTCCTTTTCAATGTTTGCCGCGTTCACCACCATGAGAGCTTCATCAGGACTCACCTTGTACACAATAAGATCATCGATGATTCCACCGTTTTCATTGCACATGACAGAGTAAATCGCTTTACCATCCGGAAGTGAAGAAAAGTCGTTCGTTATAAGAAAGTCAATAAAAGAAACCGCCTCGGGTCCCTTAACGAGAAATTCCCCCATGTGAGAGACATCGAACATCCCCACCGATTTTCTGACCGCCATCACTTCTTCGAATATGGATGTGTAATAAAGAGGCATCTCCCACCCCGCGAAATCCACCATTTTCGCACCGAGTCCAACGTGCTTTTCAAACAGTGGTGTTCTCTTCATTCCCGCATCTCCTCCAGAATTCTCTTTGCTTCTTCTAAAAATTCCTCTGGTACTTTTATCACCATGAGGGCTGAAGAACCAAAAATCGCTCTCGGTGTAACATCATCACACGTTTCAACTACGTAAGGTATTTCGTTTTCTTTCAATATATCTTCGATCATCTTTACCTCCAGTTCACTTCCCTCAATTAAAGTTTCCCACCTCAAAATTTTAATCCTCCTTACACCAAGATTCAGAGTTTGTTAATATCACAGAGAAGTGGTAAATTGACATAGGGAACCCATGTACATTTTATCACTTTTGACGCATATGCTAAACTCTCATTGAAGAGAACAAACAGTTTACGGGGAGGCTGATTGCCTTGAAGAAGATAGCAGTTCTTACAAGCGGTGGAGACGCACCTGGAATGAACGCAGCTGTGAGGGCGGTCGTCAGGTACGGCGTCAGGCATGGGCTGGAAGTGATAGGTGTGAGAAGAGGTTACTCAGGCCTCATCGACGGTGACTTTGTAAAACTCGAATACAAAGATGTGGCAGGAATCACAGAAAAGGGTGGAACAATTCTGAGAACTTCCAGATGTGAGGAGTTCAAGACAGAAGAGGGCAGAGAACTCGCTGCGAAACAGATAAAAAAACATGGTATAGAAGGACTTGTTGTCATAGGTGGTGAGGGGAGTCTCACCGGCGCTCATCTCCTTTACGAAGAGCACAAAATACCCGTCGTCGGTATCCCAGCGACCATAGACAACGACATCGGATTGACCGACATGTGCATAGGTGTGGACACGTGTTTGAACACGGTGATGGACGCTGTTCAAAAGCTCAAAGACACTGCCAGTTCGCATGAGAGAGCTTTCATTGTGGAAGTCATGGGGAGACACTCCGGCTACATCGCTCTCATGGCGGGACTGGTGACTGGTGCAGAAGCCATCATAGTACCAGAGATTCCTGTGGATTATTCACAGCTCGCCGATAGGATCCTCGAAGAAAGAAGAAGAGGAAAGATCAACAGCATAATCATAGTCGCTGAAGGTGCAGCGAGTGCCTACACCGTTGCAAGACACCTTGAATACAGGATAGGCTACGAAACGAGGATTACCATCCTCGGACACGTACAGAGAGGTGGCTCTCCAACGGCTTTCGACAGAAGATTGGCACTAAGTATGGGAGTTGAAGCGGTCGATGCCCTTCTGGACGGAGAGGTAGATGTGATGATAGCTCTTCAGGGTAACAAGCTCGTGAGAGTCCCCATAATGGAAGCGCTCTCTACGAAAAAAACGATCGACAAGAAACTCTACGAAATAGCCTATATGCTTTCATGAACGGGGTGAAATCGTGCGAAATACAAAGATCGTGTGTACGGTTGGACCAAGAACAGACAGCTACGAAATGATAGAAAAGATGATAGATCTTGGAGTGAACGTCTTCAGAATAAACACCTCACACGGCGACTGGAACGAACAGGAACAGAAAATACTCAAAATCAAAGAGTTGAGAGAGAAAAAGAAAAAACCCGTAGCCGTTCTGATCGATCTTGCGGGTCCGAAGATCAGAACTGGATATCTCGAAAAAGAGTTTGTAGAATTGAAAGAGGGCCAGATCTTCACTCTCACCACAAAGGAAATACTTGGAAACGAACATATGGTTTCGGTGAACCTCAGTTCTCTTCCACAGGACGTGAAAAAAGGAGACACCATTCTGTTGAGCGATGGAGAAATAGTGCTTGAAGTAATTGAAACGACCGATACAGAAGTGAAAACAGTGGTGAAAGTCGGTGGAAAGATCACACACAGGAGAGGTGTGAACGTACCAACAGCCGACCTCTCGGTGGAATCCATAACGGACAGAGACAGAGAATTCATAAAGCTCGGAACATTGCACAATGTTGAATTTTTCGCTCTTTCTTTTGTGAGAAAACCAGAGGACGTGCTCAAGGCAAAAGAAGAGATCAGAAAACACGGAAGCGAAATACCTGTAATCTCTAAAATAGAAACGAAAAAGGCCCTGGAACGTCTCGAAGAGATAATAAAGGTAAGCGATGGAATCATGGTCGCACGCGGTGACCTGGGAGTGGAGATACCCATAGAAGAAGTTCCTATCGTTCAAAAAGAAATCATCAAACTCTCCAAGTACTACTCCAAACCAGTTATAGTCGCAACTCAAATACTCGAATCGATGATAGAAAATCCGTTTCCCACGAGGGCAGAGGTCACCGACATAGCCAACGCCATCTTTGATGGAGCGGACGCCCTGCTCCTCACAGCGGAAACAGCGGTTGGAAAACATCCCCTGGAAGCCATAAAAGTGTTGAGCAAAGTAGCAGAAGAGGCCGAAAAAAAGCTGGAATTTTTCAGAACGATAGAATACGATACCAGCGACATATCTGAGGCCATATCACACGCCTGCTGGCAGCTCTCTGAATCTCTAAACGCGAAGCTGATCATCACACCCACCATATCCGGGAGTACCGCCATTCGTGTCTCGAAGTACAACGTTTCTCAACCCATTGTGGCTCTGACACCAGAAGAGAAAACCTACTACAGACTTTCTCTCGTGAGGAAAGTGATACCCGTTCTCGCCGAAAAGTGCTCTCAGGAGCTGGAGTTCATCGAAAAAGGATTGAAGAAAGTGGAAGAAATGGGTTTAGCAGAAAAAGGGGATCTGGTGGTTCTCACTTCCGGCGTTCCAGGGAAGGTGGGAACGACGAACACCATACGGGTGTTGAGGGTGGATTGAGGGGGGATCGCTATGAAGATCACCTGGTTTGGACACGCATGTTTTGCTCTGGAGATGGAAGGGAAAACGATCGTTACAGATCCTTTCGATGAGAGTGTGGGATATCCCATACCAAACGTAACCGCTGATGTCGTAACGGAAAGTCATCAGCATTTCGATCACAACGCACATCATCTTGTGAAGGGAAACTTCCGTGTAATAGACAGACCTGGTACTTACACCGTGAACGGTGTAAGGATAAAGGGTATGGAGACCTTTCACGATCCATTACATGGAAGAGAAAGGGGTAAAAACATCGTCTTCGTATTCGAAGGGGAAGGTATAAAAGTATGCCACCTGGGAGACCTTGGACACGTACTTACTCCTGCTCAGGTAAAAGAAATAGGTGAGGTTGATGTCTTACTGGTACCCGTCGGAGGGACTTACACCATTGGACCGAAGGAGGCAAAGGAAGTAGCGGATTTGCTGAACGCGAAAGTCATCATTCCGATGCACTACAAAACGAAGTACCTGAAATTCAATCTTCTCTCCGTCGATGATTTTTTGAAACTCTTCGATTCATACGAACGTGTGGGAAACATCCTTGAACTCTTTGAAAAGCCGAAAGAAAGAAAAGTTGTTGTCATGGAGGTGCAGTGATGATAAAAGTGTTGATAGACGAAGAGACTCTAAAGAAGAGAATCAAAGAACTGGCAGGGGAAATAGAAGATTACTACCTGGGCAAAACAGACACCATACACGCCGTATGTATCCTGAAGGGCTCCGTACACTTCTTCAGCGACCTCATGTTGAACATAAGAAAACTGAATGTCAAATACTCCTTCATTCATGTCTCGAGCTATCAAGGTACCTCTTCAACGGGAAGGATCAGAGTGAAATCCTGGATCGATGAGTCGATACACGATGAATACGTGCTCCTTGTGGAAGACATCGTTGACACCGGCCTCACCTTGCAGTACATAGTTCGATACCTGAAAAAATACAACCCAAGAGATTTCAGGATAGTGAGTCTCATAGAAAAAACAGTTCACGATCACGGAGTTCCCTTGGATTTCGTGGGATTCAGAGTGGACGATAAGTTCCTGGTCGGTTACGGACTCGACATCGATGAAAAATACCGAAATCTTCCCTACATAGGCTATGTGGAATAAAGGGTTTGTGTTCGTCTTCGCCCTCATCGTTTTGATGATGGTGTCTTTCATTGTGTTCCAGATACTTTACATCCTCTCTTTCCTTGTGGGGTGAAGCGTTGCCGATACTGTTAGAAGAATTCCTCAACGAAGTCGAGAAAATGCTCAAAAATCAGGTGAACACACGGAGAATTTACCAGCTCCTTCAGGAGCTGGATGATCCTTTACTGGACAACAAAGACCTCGAAGAGAAACTTCAAGCTTTTCTCGACTACGCGAAAGAAATTCCCAACCTTCCGGAAGTAAGGAAAAGGTACAGAATCCAGAAATCTCTGGAAATGATAGAAAAGCTGAGAAGCTGGTTTCTCATAGACTACTTAGAATGTTCTGGAGAAGAGGTCGATCTCTCAACGGATATCCAGTACGCAAAAGGAGTGGGACCCAACAGAAAAAAGAAACTAAAAAAACTCGGAATAGAAACGCTGAGAGACCTCCTCGAGTTTTTCCCAAGGGATTACGAAGACAGAAGGAAGATCTTCAAACTGAACGATCTTCTTCCAGGTGAAAAGGTGACAACCCAGGGAAAGATCGTGAGCGTTGAGACAAAAAGATTCCAGAACATGAACATCTTGACTGCCGTTCTGTCTGACGGTTTGGTGCACGTTCTTTTGAAATGGTTCAACCAGGAATACCTCCAGACCTATCTGAAACAGCTCACCGGAAAAGAAGTTTTCGTGACCGGCACCGTGAAATCGAACGCGTACACGGGCCAGTACGAAATTCACAACGCCGAGGTAACACCGAAAGAGGGGGAATACGCAAGAAGGATACTTCCCATATACCGTTTGACCTCGGGAATTTCACAAAAACAAATGAGAAAGATCTTCGAGGAAAACATCCCATCTCTCTGCTGTTCGTTGAAAGAAACCCTTCCAGAAAGGATTCTTGAGAAGAGAAAACTGCTTGGTGTGAAAGACGCGTACTACGGAATGCACTTTCCCAAAACCTTCTATCACCTCGAAAAGGCCCGGGAGAGGCTTGCCTACGAAGAACTTTTCGTACTTCAGTTGGCTTTCCAGAAGATCAGAAAAGAGCGGGAAAAGCACGGAGGGATTCCAAAGAAAATAGAAGGAAAACTCGCAGAGGAGTTTATAAAGTCCCTTCCCTTCAAGCTGACGAATTCTCAAAAGAGAGCTCATCAGGAGATAAGAAACGATATGATCTCTGAAAAACCGATGAACAGGCTCCTTCAAGGGGATGTGGGCTCTGGAAAGACCGTCGTGGCACAGCTCGCCATACTCGACAACTACGAAGCGGGTTTCCAGACGGCCTTCATGGTGCCAACCTCGATCCTCGCGATCCAGCACTACAGAAGAACCATCGAGAGTTTTTCGAAATTCAACATCCACGTGGCACTCCTCATAGGAGCAACCACGCCCTCAGAGAAGGAGAAAATAAAATCCGGCCTCAGGAACGGTCAAATAGACGTGGTGATAGGAACACACGCACTGATACAGGAAGACGTTCATTTCAAGAACCTGGGACTGGTCATAATCGACGAACAGCACCGCTTCGGTGTGAAACAAAGAGAAGCCCTCATGAACAAGGGAAAGATGGTGGACACACTGGTGATGAGTGCCACTCCCATTCCCAGAAGTATGGCCCTTGCCTTCTACGGGGATCTCGATGTCACAGTGATAGACGAGATGCCTCCTGGAAGAAAAGAAGTGCAGACCATGCTCGTTCCGATGGATAGAGTGAACGAAATCTACGAGTTCGTGAGGCAAGAAGTGATGAAGGGAGGACAGGCTTTCATCGTTTATCCGCTCATCGAAGAGTCGGACAAACTGAACGTGAAATCCGCTGTGGAGATGTACGAATACCTCTCGAAAGAAGTCTTCCCGGAGTTCAAACTGGGTCTCATGCACGGACGGCTTTCTCAGGAGGAAAAGGACAGAGTCATGTTAGAGTTCGCCGAAGGAAGGTACGACATCCTCGTTTCCACAACGGTTATAGAAGTCGGGATAGACGTTCCGAGAGCGAACGTGATGGTGATAGAAAACCCAGAGAGGTTTGGCCTTGCCCAGCTCCACCAGCTTCGTGGAAGAGTGGGAAGGGGAGGTCAGGAGGCTTACTGCTTCCTCGTTGTTGGAGACGTGGGAGAGGAAGCGATGGAAAGGTTGAGATTCTTCACACTCAACACGGATGGCTTCAAAATAGCCGAGTACGATTTGAAAACGAGGGGCCCTGGAGAGTTCTTCGGTGTGAAACAGCACGGTTTGAGCGGCTTTAAAGTGGCCGATCTATACAGAGATCTGAAGCTCCTGGAATGGGCAAGAGAAGATGTCCAGGAAATCGACGTGGAAGGAATAGAACTCCCGGAAGAGATAAAACTCATCGAAGTAGGCTGAGGAGCCTTTCAATCACCATCTTTTCCAGCCCGAACAATTTCTCATCAGTGAAATCTCTGGCTTTCTCTTTCAGCTCCACTTCGTCGAGTATCTTTGAAGGCCTTCCCGATAAGAGAAAGATCCTTTCCGACAGAAAAACCGCTTCTTTCACGTTGTGTGTCACAAAAACGATGGAGAATCTCCTCTTCTGCCACAAATCAACCAGCAAGTTCATCACCTTCATCTTTGTCTTCAAGTCCAGTGCGTCGAAAGGTTCGTCGAGAAGGAGAAGCTCAGGATCCACAAGGAGTGCCCTCACAAAGTTTACTCTCTGTTTCATTCCTTCGCTGAGTTGCCATGGGTAGTGGTTTTCAAAACCTTTCAGTTCTACCTTTTCGAGAAGAGATGCCATTTTGTCTGGATCTCTTCTGATCAACATCAAATTCTCCGTTATCGTTTTCCACGGAATCAGCCTTGGTTCCTGAAACACGTATCCAATCTTATCCGTGAAAACCTCCACCTTCCCCTGAAAGTCTTCAAGACCTGATACAATCCTCAAGAAGGTTGTTTTTCCACAGCCAGACGGTCCAAGAAGAGTCACCCTATCACCTTTACCAACTGAAAAGCTCCAGTTTTCTATCACCTTCATACCGTTGAAATCTTTTCTCAATCCTTCTACCCTCAGGATAACCTCCACTTCTTCCACACTCTCCTTGCAAGAACCTTCACAGATCTTTCAAAAGATATCCCCAGAACCACTGTGAAAATGGTGAGTGCGTACACCCGCGGGACATCTACGTACTGCCTTGCCCAAGATATCAGAACTCCCAGCCCTCTATCACCACAAAGGTACTCCCCCATGACAACCGCTTTCCATACGTTTCCAGAAGATACCTCCAGAATCGAGAGAACGAAGGGCCAGATCGAACCAAGATACACCTCCTTCAAAATCGTTCTCCGAGGTACTCTGTAGACCTTCATCACCTCCAACAGCTTTCTGTCCACACTTCTTACCCCGGAAACCGTTGTGAAAACGGCAACTGGAATGAGGGAAAGGGAAGAGATGACAACAGGCCCCTGCCAGCCTATTCCCCACAGAAAGATCACGACGACAAGCCAGGAAACAACGGGTACCGCCTGCACCACCGTGACCAAAGGACGTAGAAATTCGTACATCCTGTCGCTGATACCCATGACGAAACCAACGGGAAGTCCCACAGCGATGACGATAAAAGTGGTAACGAGGCCCTTCAAGAGTGTGCTTAAAAGGGCCTCGAAGGTTTCACGATTCAAAATTTTAACGAAGACTTCGAAGGTTTCCACAGGGCCCGGCAGTATGAGAGAAGATGGAAAAAGAAAGTGCAGGAGGTGCCACACTATCAGAACAAGAAGTATTCCAAAAACCGCTTTCATTTCCAGTAGAATCCTTCGTCTGGTACCTTTTCAAGACCTTCGGGATAGAGTTCGTTCAGTTTGTTCAAAAAGGCCTCGACTTCTTCCTTACACTCTTCAACGGGTAAGTATTCGAATTCTATTCTCTCCAGTGACGATTTCAGAATCTTTGCGGGGATACCTAATTTTTCAGAAGAAAGTTGAACGGTTTCATCGAGATTTTCTTTCATCCACCTGATAGAATCTACGAGGGCTTTCTCAACTTTTTCAACGGTTTCTTCGGCCACGCCTTCTCTCACGAACAGACCGGCAATCGGAATCCTCTCAGGTACTCCCAGTTCCTTTCCCCACTCTTTCTGAAAATCAAGAACCACTTTTCCCCGATCAAGACACATGGAAACGAATGGCTCGGGGAGAGCTGCGTACTTCACCTTTCCAGATTTGAAGAGTGCGACTATTTCCTGGGGAGGTGCGTAGAGTATCTTCACATCTCTGTCGGGAGTGAGTCCTGCTTTTGATAAAAAGTACCTCATCAGAACATCCACCGTCTGCCCTCTTCCGTGAGGTGTGTAAACTTCCTGCCCTCGAAGACTCTCCCATCCATCGAAAGTAACATCGTCAGATGCAACAAGATAGAACACCTTCCACTCGTGTACACCCACGAGTTTTATCCTTACTCCCTTTCCGTATAGATTCGCACCAACGGTCACGGGAAGAACAGCGAAATCAACCTCTTTTGAAACTATCTTCGCAACCGCTTCCTCTGGATTTTTCCAGATTTCGATCTTCACATCCGTCGGTATCTTCCCGTCCATGATAGGAACAACGGGTATCAATGCAGGCCCGAATGGATTCAAAAGTGTTTCTCCGAAAAGAATGGATATCGTCAGGAGCAAAACCACGCTCGCTGCTTTCTTCACCTAATCACCTCCTGAAAAAGAAAGGGAGGGTTTCCCCTCCCTATTTATTTTACCGCAAGTCTTTTCTTCCTTGACCTGTCTTCGTAGTAGGTGTGAAGAAGCTCGTGAGCTTTGTGACTGAGCGGATGTTCGAGGTACTCTTCGTACAGCTTCTTTATGGCAGGGTTCTCGTGGGACTTCCTCAAAGTCATTCTCTCGTCGATGGTGTAGATGGCTTCCGCCCTCTTTCTGAGGATCTCTGGATCCCTGCTGTAGGGCTGGCCTCCTCCACCGATGCATCCGCCGGGACACGCCATCACTTCAACGAAATGATACTTCACTTCTCTTCTCAGAATCTTTTCCACCAGATTTCTCACGTTGGCTGTACCGTGAACCACAGCGATCCTTATCTTTTTGCCATCAAGATCTATTTCGGCTTCCTTGACACCTTTGAGTCCTCTCACATCTTCAAAAACGATCTTCGGTAGTGTCTTTCCCGTTTTGAGTTCGTACGCAGTTCTCAAAGCGGCCTCCATCACACCACCCGTAACACCAAAGAGTACCGCCGCTCCCGTGGAGATTCCAAGCGGTGCGTCGTATTCTTCCTCTGGAAGGTTCGCAAACGGTATCTTCTTCATCCTTATGAGTTTTCCAAGTTCTCTCGTGGTGAGAACAACATCCACCGCTGGAACACCGTTCACCATGAGCTGTTTTCTCAAAGCCTCGTCCTTCTTCGCGGTACAGGGCATGATGGATACGTGGAAAATGTCTTCCGGTTTCACTCCGAGTTTTTCCGCGAAGTAGGTTTTCACCATAGCGGAGAGCATTCCCTGTGGTGACTTGGCAGAAGAAAGTCTCGTCCTGAGTTCGGGATAGACCTTTTCCACAAGGTTCACCCATCCAGGACAACAAGAAGTGAACATGGGAAGGTCCTCAAGGTCGCCTTTTTCAAGTCTTTCGAGAAATTCACTTCCTTCTTCCATTATGGTAAGGTCTGCCCCAAAGTTCGTGTCGAAGACGTAATCGAAGCCGAGTCTTCTAAGAGCAGCAACCATCTGGCCAGTAGAAATGGTACCAGGAGCGTATCCAAATTCTTCGCCAATCGCCACTCTCACCGATGGTGCGGTTTGAACAACGAGGATCTTTTCTTTCTTTTCCAGTTCTTCCAGGACAACTTTCACTGCCGAATTTTCAACTATAGCGCCCGTTGGACAGAACGCAGCACACTGACCACAACCTATACAATCTGTTTCATAGACGGGCATGTCGAAAGGAGTTCCAGGATAAGTTCTATGACCTCTCTCTACCATAGAGTAGATGTGCATTCCCTGAAGTTCGGAACATGTTCTAACACAGCGCTGGCACTTGACACACTTGGAAAGATCTCTGACTATAGCGGGACTGCTTTTGTCGAATAGTCCTTCTTTGGTACCGTATCCGAAAATGGGTTCCACATTGTACTTGTAAATCAGATCCTGGAACTCACACCTTCCGTTCGCTTCACACGTCATACAATCGTTGGGATGTTCAGAGAGAAGAAGTGCAAGGTTGAACTTCCTGGCCGTCTTCACCCTATCAGAGGAGGTCTTTATCACCATGCCATCTCTCACTTTTGTCACACACGCAGGCTGAAGGTTTCTCGCTCCTTCCACCTCAACAACGCAGACTCTACACGCACCTATTGATTCCCCAAGCCTTGGGTGGTGACACAAAGCAGGAATCTCTATTCCCGCCTTTTCACAGGCTTCAATGACCGTCAAGTTGTCAGGTACCGTAAGCGTTCTACCATTTATAACAATCCTTACATCCGCCAAGGCAAAGCACCTCCTCGCAGGATCGTTTTCACCATTTTGTGATAAATTTCTCAAATTATTTTTAAAAGAACCTCCTCATTGGGATATATTACCACAACTACTCGGAAGTTTTTCTATGCTTCAAGGAACTGATACTTTCTGAAATGGCCCGCGCTCTTTTTTCTCCTATTCCCTCGACTTTCTTCAAGTCCTCAACAGAGGCTTTACTGATCTGATCGAGTGTTTTGAACATTCTGACCACGTTGTACCCAATGCTGAGTGGAATCCTTGCCACGGTTTTGAGAAGCCTGTAACCTCTCGCAGAAACAAGCACATCATCCAGCTGTGCAACCTGCTGTACATCGTATCCCAGGGCCCTCGAAATTGAAATGGGAGAAGGTTCTCTTTTCTTAACAAAGTCCTGCATGATTTCTTGAGCCCTTTCTTCATCCACCTCTTCAGAAGAGTAATCCATTATGAGAAGAACCAGAAGGTCGTCCACGTCTTCCGTCAACTCCCTGAGTTGCATTCTTGCGAGTCTTCCTTCCTCTCCGAGCTCTACTATGTAGGGTCTCATCTCCTCTACTATCCTCAAAAGCTCGAAACCCTTTCCCAACGTTCTCACCACGTCAGCGAGAGTGACTCTGTTTTCCAGCTCTAGAACTTCAAGTTCCGAAAGAAATTTGTTGAAGTTATCTTTGTATTTTTCCAAGGTGCTGATCGCCTGTGTCACTTTCGATATGAGAAAATCCACCTGGTTCACAACGTACTTGTAGTTTTTATAGTATAGTGAGATGATATTTCTCCTTCTTGAAACTGCTATCACGACTTTTCCCGTTTGTTTCGCCAATCTTTCTGCCGTTCTGTGTCTTGTACCGGTTTCCCCTGTTGGTATCGTAGGATCTGGTACAAGGTGAACATTCGCGTAGTATATCTTTGTGATATCCTCAGATAGAACTATCGCACCATCCATTTTTGAAAGCTCGTACAGTTTTTCCGCCGAGAAATCGGTGTCCAGACGGAATCCCCCTTGAATAACATCCTCGTATTTTTTTGGATCATCAACAAGAAAAATAAGTGCGCCAAAGTTGGCGTTGATTATGTCATCCAGTGCTTTTCTCAACTCCGTTCCTGGTGATATGAGTTTTATCTTTTCAATCAATTCCTGGGGTACCAAGGATTTCACCCCCAATTACAGAGACGGCCTCTTTGAGGTCACGCACTCCAAAAATTCCTTTTTGCTCTTCTTCGACGGGAGGGACCACTATTCTTTCAGAACTCTTCAAAGAGTTCAATCTTCTATTAATATTGTAAACCTTCCTCACCCTTCCATCCAAACCAATTTCGCCAACGGCTGCTGTGTTATGCAGGGGAACTTCCAGATAGGAAGACACAATGGAAAGAGCTATCGCGAGATCCGCGGCTGGATCGGTTATTCTGAGCCCTCCCACAACGTTGACATAAACGTCGTGCGTTTCTATGGGAAACTTCAGATATTTACTGATCACGGCAATAAGAAGCATTACCCTGTTCACATCTACACCTTTACACACCCTCTTGGGAGAAAACGTTCTGTTCTTGGAAACGAGTGCCTGTATCTGCACAACAAAGGGCTTCGTGCCTTCAAAAACACACGTGAGGACGTTTCCTGGAAGATCCGCATCTCCTTCAGTAAAGGAAGGATTCTCCACCTGGACGAAACCGTTTTCTTTGAGCTCAAAGACCGCCACTTCGTCAGAAGGTCCAAACCTGTTCTTCGTGATCTTCAAGAGTCTCAATCCCGTACGCCTGTCTCCCTCGAAATACGCCACGGTGTCCACCATGTGTTCCACCAGTTTCGGCCCTGCTATTTCCCCCTCTTTCGTCACATGTCCCACTAAGAGAACCGGCACACCTCTTTTCTTCGCGAAGTCGATCGTTTTCATCGTCACGTTTTTTACCTGGGAAATGCTTCCAGGACTGCTTCCAAGATCCGAAGAAAAAACCGTTTGAATGGAGTCAACCACCATAAAACTCACTCTTTTGTTTTGTAGAGAAGATATTATTTCATCGATGTCGTTCTCTAAGGTCAAAAGAATGTCCTTTTTCCTCTTCAACAGAAGCCTGTCCGCCCTCAATTTCAACTGCTGGGGGGACTCTTCACCAGAAACGTAAACAACCAGCCCTCTTTCAGCGAACCTTTCAGCGATCTGAAGCGCTATCGTACTCTTTCCTATCCCGGGTTCACCGGAGAGCAGGATCACCTGTCCGGGAACAATTCCTCCCCTGAAAGCCCTGTCCAGTTCTGAAAAACCCGTGGATAGCCTTTCAAGGGAAATTTCTCCAGCGTCTTCTAAATTTAAAAACAGGGAGGGGCTTCCCTCCCTGTTTTTCCTTCTTTGAACCACTTCTTCTGCTGTATCGTATTCACCGCACTGAGGGCACCTTCCGAACCATTTTGGAGAAACGTAGCCACAGTTGGAACAGACGAACTTTTTCACTGGACCACCTTCTCCTTCTTTTCACCCTTTCTGGTGAATCGAAGAGCATCTTTGCGAGCCCTACAGACGATCGTATCTCCTTCGTTGAACTTACCTCTCAGGATCTCTTCAGAGAGAGGATCTTCCACGTATCTCTGTATCGCTCTCTTCAGAGGTCTTGCCCCGTACACCGGATCGAATCCTTTTTCGACCAGGAACTCTTTTGCACTCTTTGTCAGTATGAGCTTCATGTTCTTCTCCGAGAGTCTCTTTCTGAGATCTCTCAAGAGTATGTCGATGATCTGTTCGATGTGTTCTTTATTCAACGGATGGAAGATGATCGTTTCATCGATCCTGTTCAGGAACTCCGGTCTGAACGTTCTTTTCACCTCTTCCAGAACGAGATCCTTTATTTTCTCGAATTCCTTCTCTTCGTTGTTGTCACCTACAAACCCGAGTGTTCTCTTGGACTTGTTGATGTAAGAGCTTCCAATGTTACTGGTCATGATGATGATCGTGTTCCTGAAATCAACTTCACGTCCCTGAGAATCCGTGAGTCTTCCATCGTCCATTATCTGAAGCAGTATGTTGAACACGTCCGGATGTGCCTTCTCTATTTCGTCGAACAGGATCACCGAGAACGGTCTTCTTCTCACTTTCTCCGTGAGAGTACCGCCTTCTTCGTAACCCACGTACCCTGGAGGTGCTCCTATGAGCCTTGAAACGGAGAACCTCTCCATGTATTCGCTCATGTCGAACCTGATAAGGGCTCTTTCATCCCCGAACAGATACTCTGCGAGCGCCTTTGCGAGTTCTGTCTTTCCAACACCCGTTGGACCAAGGAACAGGAACACACCTATCGGCCTTCTCGGATCTTTCAAACCGCTTCTTGCTCTTCTTATGGCCCTGGCTACAGCTTTTATAGCTTCGTCCTGAGCAACGATTCTCTGGTGGAGAGCCTCTTCGAGATTGAGAAGCTTTTCGACTTCCGTTTCTTCGATCTTTTTGAGAGGAACGCCCGTCCAGGAAGACACCACCTCGGCCACGTCGTCCACATCTACCTTTACCACAGCCGTTTCTGCATGCCTTCTCCATTCCGCGTACCTCTTTCTGTATTCCGCCTCAAGCTCCATCTCCTCTTCTTTCAGTTGTGCTGCTTTTTCGTAATCCTGGTTCAGAACAGCGAGCTCCTTATCACTTCTTATCCTTTCCAGTTCTAATTTCATACTCTTCAGTTCTGGAGGAAGCACAAATACCTTCAATCTCGCTCTGGCACCTGCCTCGTCTATCACATCGATCGCCTTGTCCGGTAGATAGTGGTCAGTTATGTATCTCTTGGAAAGATAAACGGCCGCCTCCAGAGCCTTGTCGGTATAAATCACCTTATGATGCGACTCGTATTTTCTCTTCAAACCTTTCAGTATTTCAAGCGTCTCTTCCTCGGTTGGTTCTTTCACGTATATCTTCTGAAACCTTCTCTCCAGAGCTGCATCCTTTTCAATGTACTTCCTGTATTCGTCCGGTGTAGTGGCACCTATACAGCTTATCTCCCCACGTGCGAGAGCGGGCTTTAAAATGTTCGCAGCATCGATCGCTCCCTCAGCCGATCCAGCACCCACTATGGTGTGTATCTCGTCTATGAAGAGGATGATGTTCTTATCCTTGGTCACTATCTGAAGGAGCTTTTTCATCCTCTTTTCGAATTCACCTCTGTACTTGGTTCCCGCAACCAGCGCTGCCACATCAAGAGAGAAGATCACTTTGTTTTTCAAGATCTCGGGCACATCTCCGGCAACAATCCTCTGGGCCAGACCTTCAACTATCGCTGTTTTTCCAACCCCAGGATCTCCTATGAGGACAGGATTGTTTTTCTTCCTCCTGACAAGAACCTGCATCACCCTCTCTATTTCTTCTTCTCTTCCAATAACTGGGTCGAGTTCTTTCTTAGCTGCAAGTTCCGTGAGGTTCACACCGAAGCCTTCAAGTTGTTTCACACTTCTGTAAGTGTAATCCTCTTCTTCTTCGTACTCCAGGCTTTTGTTCGAGGAGTAAGAGTAGATATCAATGATCTCTCTTCTCAGAGTGGCGATATCTACTCCAAGTTTCCTCAGAATGTGTATTGCTATCCCTTCTCCCTCTCTCAGAATACCAAGGAGAAGGTGCTCCGGGTTTATCTTGTCGCTTCCAAGAATCTTCGCCTCTTCGTATGCGAGTTCGGTCACTCTTTTGGCTCTTGGAGTCATCTGGGGAGAAGGTACAAAGCCTCTCATCCCCATGCCAACCATGGAGATGATTTCTGATCTCACCTTGGAGTACGAGGCACCCATTTCTTCCAGGAGTTCGACAACGGGTCCTCTATCTACTTTCAGAATTGCAAGCAGAAGATGCTCTGTTCCAACGTACGAATGCCCGAGCTCTTTTGCCTCCTCCTGGGCTGTTACAAATATCTGAGCTGTCTTCTCCGAGAACTTATCAAACATAGTATCACCTCCGGGTCTTCCAATTTCATTATATCACCCTTATGGACATAACATCTTTCAGGAATGTTCAAAATTTGCCTGGAAAGAAAGCAAAAGGTAACAATTAGATTCACCAAATTTGATTTCTCAAGCAGATCTACAACCCATGAAACTCCCATGATACAATTTAATCGAACCGAATTTAAACGACACTTTTCTCGAAAGGAGGGAAAAAATGAAGTGTACCAAGTGTGGAAAACCCGCTTTGGTTAAGTTGAGACACTACAACATAAAGCTCTGCAAAGAACACTTCAACGAGTTCATAGAACAGAGGGCAGAGAAAGCGATAAAAAAGTTCAAAATGTTCGGCAGAAATTCGAAAATATTGATAGCCGTCTCCGGTGGAAAGGACAGTGTTTCTCTGTGGCACATGTTGAAAAAACTTGGCTACGAGGTGGACGCACTGTTCATCAGAGCCGGAAAAAGCGGAATGGTCCAGAAAGCTCAGGAAATCGTTGAAAAAAACGCAGAGCTTCTCAACACTAAACTTCACATAGTCGATGCAACGGAATACTTCGAAGGCCTTTCCACTCAGGAAATCTCCATCATGTTGAGGAGGCCTGTTTGTTCTATTTGTGGGGTCGTGAGAAGGTATCTGATGAACAAATTCGCTTACGAAAACGGTTACGACGTGGTGGTCACGGGGCACAACCTGAACGATGAAGCGTCTGTTTTGCTGGGGAACATCCTTCACTGGCAGGAAGGATATCTGGAAAGGCAGTGGCCGCTCCTTCCAAAAACCCATGAAAAACTCGTTCCAAAGGCCAAACCACTCGTTTTGAACTACGAAGAAGACATAAAACTGTACGCAACTCTGAACGAGATACCACACCTAGAGATGGCTTGCCCATTCTCTGTGGGCGCGACTTCGCTTGTGTACAAGAAGATCCTGCGGGAACTCGAAGAAGAACAACCCGGAATCACTCTGAATTTTTATCTTGGATTTTTGAAAAGAAAGAAAGAGCCGAAACTCGAAGTGGAAGGACTCAGGGAATGTAAAGAGTGTGGATATCCAACGACGGCAGAGGTGTGTTCCTTCTGCAGACTCAGAAAACAGGTAGAGAAAAGAAAAAACAAGGCCCCCGCATGAGCGGGGGATCATTTTTTGTACTTTGTGATCTCCCTGAGAAACGCGTGTCTTTTCCTTTTGTCTTCATCGCCTTCCACACCTTTGGGTGAGTACCCGTCAACCACTCCGAGTACCGCTCTTCCCTGAGAAGTGATACCCACGATCACCTGTAAAGGATTCGCTGTTGCTGTGTATATCCTGCATACCTCCTGAACGTTCTTGATCTGGTTCAGGATGTTGATGGGGTAACCACCTCTTATGTAGATCACAAAGGTGTGGCCGGCACCTATTTTCTTCGCCGTTTCGATCGCCTGATTCACTAACTCTTCGTCGTTTCCTTCGTGCCTGATGAGACACGGCCCACTCGCTTCGTTGAAGGCTATACCGAACTTGAGGTTTGGATTCGTTGTCACCATCACCTCGTACAGATCCTCAACCGTCTTGATAAAATGAGAATGTCCCAGAATAATATTGGCATTTTCCGGAATGGCAACGTCCACGACCTCGAGCTGTATACTCACGCTTTCACCTCCCAGGAATATTCTAACACCAGGAGGTGGGGAAATGATCGCAGTGCTGGATATGGGGAGCAACTCCTTCATTCTCCTTGTCGTTTCGGAGAAAGGGAAGACCGTTCTTGAAGAGGTTTACGAAGTCGGAATAGCCTCCGGAAACCTCGAGAAGGCGAAAGAGGTGTTCAAAGAATGTGTGGAAAAAGCTGAAAAAATGGGGGCGGAACTTCACGTATTTGGAACGGCATTTTTCAGAAGGCATCCCGACATCTTCCAACAGATAACAGGGGACCGGGGAGAGATTTTACCGGAAGAAAAAGAAGCGTACTATTCTTATGTTTCTGTAGCGAAAGATTTCGGGAAAAAGGATATCCTGGTAGCTGACCTCGGTGGGGGTAGCCTCGAACTTGCTTGGAAAGATGGATACGTGAGTTTAGAGCTTGGAACACACGTTTTGAACCGCACTTTTTCCCTGACACTTCCCTACATCGAACCGGTGGATAGAATAGTTGAGTACGTGATGAAGCAACTTCCCGAGGTAAAAAAGGACGAACTTTTTGGAGTTGGAGGAAGTTTTGTCGCGCTCGCTGCATTGATGAAAGGAAAATGGGACCTGGAAATTCTTCACGGAAGCGTTTTAAAATTAGAAGAGGTTGAAAGACTCGTGGACAAGATCAAAAGGCTGAGTTTTGAAGACGTGAAGAATTTGAATGTGCTTCCCGTAGGACGAGAGAAAACAATACTCGCAGGAGGAATCGTAACCGTTGCTCTTTTGAGAAAATATTCGCCGAAGATGACAGTGAGCACTAGGGGTTACAGATACGGAATAGTGTGGGAGATCCTTGAGAAAAGGTGGCGTGCCCGGGGGGATTCGAACCCCCAACCTCCAGATCCGCAGTCTGGCGCTCTATCCAACTGAGCTACGGGCACATATACAAAAAACTGGCGGAGAGGGTGGGATTCGAACCCACGGTGGGGAAACCCCCACACTTGCTTAGCAGGCAAGCGCCTTCGGCCGCTCGGCCACCTCTCCACCTGTCATCTATTATAGCAACACATCCAGGAATATTCAAGGGGAGGAAAAAATCGTGTTTGTTCTAAAGAATGTGAAATACAAGGATATATTGAACATCGAGGAACTCCACATACCGGCTCGAAAAATTACCGTTATTACAGGAAAAAGCGGCACAGGAAAAACAACTCTTCTGAAGATGCTGAACAAACTGATTTCACCGGACAGTGGAGAAATTTTATTCAAGGGCACACCGTTGAAGGAGATCGACTCGGTTGAACTCAGAAGAAAGGTAGTGATGCTTCCTCAGTTTCCCGTTGTGTTTCCCGGTAACGTGAAGGAGAATCTCCTCATAGGCTTGAAATTTTCTGGAAAAGATATACCACACGATGAAGAATTGAGAAACATTCTAAGGTTTGTCATACTCGAAAAAGACCTGAACGATGATCCAGAAAAGTTCTCCGGTGGTGAAAAACAACGTCTCGCTCTGGCAAGGGTTCTTCTCATGGATCCCGAGGTGCTGCTCCTCGATGAACCCACTTCCTCTCTGGACGAAAAAACCGGCATTGAAATCATCAAAAAAGTGTCTAACTTTGCAAAAAATCGGGAGAAAACGCTTGTCATAGTGACTCATAACCCGGAATTGAGAAAATTCGCAGACGTGTTGATCGAACTCAAAAACGGGAGGGTTTTGTGATGGGACCAGTTGATATCGGCCTGATACAGCTTTTGAGCGCCTACATTTTCGTTGTGATTCTGATGTTCATATTGAGAATAAGAAGGATACCGCGGGAAAAAGAAGTTCTGGTGGCATCCATCAGGATGACTTTCCAGCTGGTGCTGGCAGGATTTGTACTGAGTTACATACTCGATCATCCTTCACCTCTCTACACAGTTCTGGCAGTTCTCGTTATGGAGATATTCGCCATCTACAACGTTTACAAAAGGGCAAGGCTTTCTCTTCCATCGAAGGTGAAAAAACGTCTGGAGTTCTTCATAGCGATCTCCGTGAGTACGGGAACGCTTCTCAGCCTTGTGTACTTTCTGTATGTGGTAGTCAGGATCTCTCCCTGGTTCGATCCGAGGTACGTGATCCCTCTTGCGGGTATGATCATCGGAAACTCCATGACCGGTGTTTCACTAGGAGTGAAGACACTCTCTGAGTCAATAACAATTCAAAAAGATATTGTGGAAGCCGCTTTGATGCTGGGGGCAAGGCCAAAAGACGCTGTGAGAATGTTCAGTGACAGGGCGTTCGATTCGGCGATACTGCCAACTCTCAACTCCATGATTGGCATGGGTATCGTGTTTCTCCCAGGCATGATGACGGGACAGATCCTCTCTGGAGCTTCTCCGATCACTGCGATAAAGTATCAGATCGCAATAATGCTTGGAATACTCGGTGGAGTCACGATCAGTGTGAGCGTGTTTCTCTATCTGGGATACAAAGCTTTCTTCAACAGAGAAGATCAGCTGATCGTTTGAGAACTTCAAAACTCACGTGTTACGCACCCCACTTGACGTTCCCAAAGAGTTATGATAATATTTTTAGTGCTTGGAGGGTCTTTGAAGGGCGGGTGTAGCTCAACTGGTAGAGCATCGGCCTTCCAAGCCGAGGGTTGCGGGTTCGAGTCCCGTCGCCCGCTCCAACGTTTCTGGTGCGCCCGTAGCTCAACAGGATAGAGCATCGGATTTCTAATCCGAGGGCTGCAGGTTCGAGTCCTGCCGGGCGCGCCATTTTTTTCGTGGTGACCATAGCTCAGTTGGTAGAGCGCCTGACTGTGGATCAGGTGGTCGCGGGTTCGAGTCCCGCTGGTCACCCCAGCTACGCGCCCGTAGCTCAACTGGATAGAGCGTCGGACTTCGGATCCGATGGTTGCGGGTTCGAGTCCTGCCGGGCGCGCCACCCGAAAACCAATAAACCAATGTCGTTGAAAGGCATAGAAGAACACTCACCGTAGAGGAGGTAGAAACACATGGAAGTACTCAAGGTTGCTTCTAATTCCAACCCCAACAAAGTCGCAGGAGCTCTCGCGGGAGTTATCAGAGAAAAGGGAAAGGCCGAACTTCAGGCAATTGGAGCGGGTGCCGTTAACCAGGCCGTGAAGGCCATAGCCATCGCAAGGGGTTATCTTGCTCCAAGTGGTATTAACCTCGTTTGCGTTCCTGCCTTTGCAGAAGTTCAGATCAACGGAGAAACCAGAACGGCAATCAAATTTATCGTCTTCCCGAAAGACTGAGTTTTCACAAGAAAAAGCAAACAAAATCCCCGCTTTTGCGGGGATTTTTGTTTTTGTTAGCCAGTATTTTCACGGGATTCCGGAGATTCCTTGCCTTTCAGAACAAAAACAGGTGTATCAAGAATCTCTTTCACAACTCCGTTCACCCCGTACACTTCCCAGAACAGATCTGGTGTCAAAATCGCTCTTTCACCGTCGCTTACAATCTTTCCATCCTTCATGAAAATGAACCTATCAGCAAATCGCAGAGCCAGATTTATCTCATGCATCACGACCAACGCAATCTTTCCTGATTTCACAAAATCTTGAACTATCTCCATGATCTCGATCTGATTCTTCGGGTCGAGATCGTTCGTTGGCTCGTCCAGCAAAAGTATCTCCGGCTCTTGAACGAGTGCCCTGGCAATACTCACCTTTTGAAGTTCGCCACCGCTCAAATTCTTCGCTCTCTGAAACATCAGATGTTGGAGATTCAATCGTTCTACCACCCTGTTTACAATCTCGATATCCTTCTTTGAAGGACTTACACTTACGTATGGCTTCCTCCCGAGAAGGATCAGATTGTAAACGTTCAACATACCGGGATCGAATCTCTGTGGAACGTACCCAACTATTCTGGCCAGATCTCTTCTGGTGTATTGTTCGAGAGGTTTACTAAAAATCTCTACGCCCTGGCACTTCAGGATACCTGCTATGCACTTCAACAACGTGCTCTTTCCTGCACCGTTTGGCCCCAGGATAACAATGAGTTCTCCCTTCTGTGCGCTAAAAGTGACATTATCCAGAACTTTTTTGTTTCTGTAACTGAACGAAAGGTTTCTTATTCGGAGCATCTCTGTCACCTTTCTTCCCCGTGAAGGAGCAGATAGATGAAAAGAGGTGCACCGAGAAAAGAAGTCACAATCCCCACAGGAAGAACTGTGGGAGATAGAAGAACGCGTGCCACAGTATCGGCCGATAACAGCAAAACACTACCACACAGTGCGGAAAGAGGAATCAAAAATCTGTAATCTTCTCCAAAGAGGATTCTCATCATGTGGGGTGCCAGCAGTCCTATGAAGCCGATTATACCGACGAACGCCACACTGATGGCTGTCAGCAAAGTAGAGAGCATTACCAGAATCAATCTCACTTTTTCCACTTCAATCCCCGTCGACTTTGCGATTTCGTCTCCCACAACCATCGCATTGATATCCCACGCCTTCCAGAGGAAATAAGCGAAAACCGTCAAAAAGACCACCAGAAGTATGAGGTTTTCTCTCCAGGTTGTCCTTCCAAGATCTCCAAAGCTCCAGTAAACCATCGTGGCGAGTTCCAGATCATCGGCAAAGTACTGGATCAACGTGGTGGCAGCCGTGAAGAGAGAACCCATGGCGACACCCATCAGCACTATCGCTTCTGGAGTGATTTCCTTTAGTTTTCCAATCAAAAGAATGACAAGAGAAGAACTCATCGCCCCAAGAAAAGCGAAGAGAGCGATGGTGTAGGGATTGTTCAGTGTGACACTACCAGTGCTCTCAGAATACCCTGCTCCCAGTGCGATGGCTAAGGAAGCACCGAACATGGCGCCATGAGATGTACCCGTTGTAAAGGGACTGGCAAGAGGATTTTTCAAAACTCCCTGCATAACAGCTCCAGAGACCGCCAAAGAAGCACCAACTAGGATACCGGTGACTACTCTTGGAAATCTGACACTCCAGATCACAAGTTGCGCCTTCCTGTCACCCTTCCCCAGAAATGCGCCGATAATATCTTTGAGCGACAGAGAGTATCCACCATGTGATAGAGAATAGATCCCTACAAGCACCAGCAAAAATGATAAAAACAGAATCGTGAAAATTCTTTTCGCAACGTAATTCTTGTAAATCACCACGTTCCACGGAGGATCCTTCCTGAAGAAAAATCTATCCTTCCAAATCCTCCAAATTGCTCAGCCATCTCCCCATAAACCCTTTTCCCGAGGAGGAATTCATAAATTTCATCCGCCTTTTCCTCCGGATCGATGTCGGTAAAACGTTCGGGATAGAGGATTTTTCCGATGAAGTACGCATCGGCCAGAGCTGTTCCGATGTTGGTGGTGTAGTAATTGTAAGGAAGAATGCCGTAAACTTTTCCTCTTTTGACAGCACTCAAACTCTCGTAGAACTCTCTGTGTTTCGAATAATCGTCCAGTACGAGGTTCAAACCGTTTTCATCGATGAAAATGTACTCTGGATCCCAAACGAGTAGCTTCTCAGGATCTATGAATTTGTGTCCTTCTCCCAGCTCGTCCACAACGTTCCTTGCTTGTAGGACCACGAAAGGAGGATACTTCGCCTCCGTGCTATCGATTCCATGAGCTCCTTTGTATCCGATTCCACCAACGTAGACGGTAGGGCTTTCGACACCCTCAGATCGAGTCGTGAGATCCTCCTGCGCTTTCTTTATGAAATCAACCACTTCATGGGCCTTTTCTTCTCTTCCAAGAATCTTTCCTGCCAGCTCGATCGATCTGAAGAGATCCTCGTCTTCAAATGTCCCCAGATTCCCATAACTGAGAACGACAACGGGAATCCCCGTTTTCTCCTGTATGTCCTGCGCTGTCTTCCTGTCAACGTACGTGATGAAAACAACGTCGGGTTGCAGGGCTATCAAAGACTCCAGATCTGGAAGCTTCCCCGGTCCTCCAGGTCCAACACTCGGAAGTTCCTTGAGCTCTGGATACGCAAGTATGTAGGGCCTCCCGGAAGGTCTGAGTTTTTCAAAGTCTTCCACACCGACAACCATATCGGTGGCTTTCAAATACGCAATCAACCTGAGCGCCCCGGGACCCACTGCCACGATTCGATTCACGTTCGAAGGAACCTCCACTTCTCTTCCAAGAAGATCCTTTATCACGATCCCTTCTGAAAACAACACGACCGAGAGAATCAGAAAAACAGAGATGAAAACCTTGAATTTCATTTCTCTACACCTCCTCGAACCATCCAATTCTGGCGTTCTCTACGCAGTCTATTTTCGAAGAGTAGGGTTTGATATCGACAACGGGGGTTCCATCAACAGCGTCCAGCCCCTCCACAACCAGTTCTCTACCTCTCACCTCTAAAAGTTTCACAACAGAAAAACCGATGGGATTCGGTCTGTGGGGAGAGCGTGTCGCGAAAACACCGTGCTCACGCTTGTCAAACGGAGGAATAGCGATCAATCTGTCTCTGTTCGCTCTGTCAAGCCAGTAAAGAACGATCAGATGTGTACACGTTTCGATGTCCTTCAGCCCTTCTTCGTATTCAGGAAAGAGTTCGATCGTGAATCTCTCCTGAGAAAATCTCCCCTGGAAAGGGCACTCGGATGGACTTTTGAAAGGAGATCTAATTACACCGATCTGTTTCAACAGAAACACATCCAACTCCCCCTTTAAATTAAAAAAATAACCCCCTGCACGCGCAGGGGCTTTTTGGTGGAGCCGATGGGACTTGAACCCACGACCTCTACCGTGCGAAGGTAGCGCTCTCCCAGCTGAGCTACGGCCCCACATCCGTGATTTATTATACTCGATCTCTTCTATTTATTCAAGTCCTATCCTGAGAGCCATTCCTGAAGACTCTGTTGATCTTTATGACTCTCAACATACCGCCTGCCCAGTCTTTCGTTTTGATTCATTTTATTAAATTCAGCATCAAACGAAACTGCTTTAACAAATGATAGTTTTCAACTGAATCAATTGACGAAACAACAGTGAATTATTGACACATTACAAACTCATGTGTTAGATTAAATCAGGGGGTAGATAGCATGGACCCTTTATCGTAATTTCACTTTTTGGCATGGTCGTTATGTATTTCCTATTTCCTGAAACGACAAACGTGGTGATTGTCTCCGCTTTGAACTTTGTGGCGCTCTTTCTCTCATTTTTCACACACTACACCAGCTCAAGAAAGGACGAGGATTTAACCATCCTCGCTTTTTCCTGTTTGTTCTCTTCTCTACTTTCTCTCTTTTTTCTTCGGGTTTTCCTCATGGATCCGAAAAACGCGTGGATGTTTCTGAGTAGCTCCAAGCTGATCCTCGCTGAAGGTTTCTTTTTCTTTCTGATCGGGAAGAAAAAGAATTCTTTCAAATGGCTCGTTGTTCTCACATTTGTTATTCTTTTCGCTGTATCAGTTTTGAGATTTGACCTTCTCATCTACTTCGAAAGCATTTCGCTCGCTCTTTTTTCACTTCTTCTACTCATCAGAAAACCGCAGACAACACTCCTTTCAGTGAGTTTGTTTCTTTATTCCATTTCTTCGATTTTTTTCTATTTTTTCAGAAGTGCATATCCTTACCATGTGGCATCGGGCAGTATCTTTTTGATGTGGCACTTTGTTAAAAAGTACGTGGAGACACTCAAAGAAGAAGCAGAAAAGCTCTCAAAGGAACTCGAGATTCCTCCCGAACGAATCTCTTCTGCCGTCACGAACCTTTACAACTTTCTCATCGAAATCCTGCGAATCATACCGGAAATTCTGCGCGAATATGATCAAAACAGAGTGAGAGAGATGTTCAGCAAATATTTTTCACAAGAAGCGTCTTCTTACTTTCCAAAGTTAAGAGATGCTTTTTCAAAGTTTGTCGAGGAGTACATATCCTTTCTGGAAGAAAAACAAAAATTTCAGGATATGTACGTTGTACTCACCAAGAACCTCACCCACAATTTGAAAAACCCGGTGAACGCCATCTACGTGAGTGCTCAACTTTTGAAACGACAGTTCCCAGAGACCTCGCCTGTGGTTAGAAACATAGAAAAACTCTGTCACGAAATGACAGAAGAGATAGAAAGGGTCCTCAAAACGTCGATAGGAAGAAGCGAAGTTCTGAGGAAGAATGACGTGGAAAAAGCCCTGGAACCGATTCTGGAAATGGCTCGGCTCAAAAACCTTGAAACAGACATCGAAATGGAATTCAACGAACTCGAAATCGACAAAGATGCTTTCCTCGCACTGGTTTTGAACCTGTTTTCAAACGCGGTGAAGTACACACCTTCTGGAAGAGTGGTTCTCAAAATAGAAAAGAAAAATGATAAAATCAACTTGCGTGTTTCTGACACAGGACCGGGTTTGAAGGAACAAAACGGATTTGGACTCTTCACAGTGAAGAAACTGGTGAACTATCTAAACGGTTCGATGGAAGTCATAAAAAAGGACGGGACCACATTCGTAATAACCCTTCCCCTCAGGAGGGATAAAGATGACAGTAATGATCGTGGAAGATGATGACATCACACGGGAAGCCATGGGACAGTACCTGAAGCTCTCCGGTTTCGACGTGATCGAAGCAGAGAACGGAGAAAAAGCTGTCAAGCTTTCGGAAAACGTCGATGTCGCGTTGGTGGATGTGATGCTTCCAGGGATGAGTGGAATAGAAGTGGTGAACGAGATAAAAGCGAAGAATCCATCCTGTGTGGTCTTCGTCGTAACCGCGTACGACGACACTGAAGTAGTAAAGAAATGTGTGGAAGTGGGAGCCGATGATTTCATCAAAAAACCCGTCAATCTCGAACTTTTGAGACTGAAAATAACCCACGCCCTCAGAAACAGAGTCTTCCATATGTACAGAAACAGCTATCTGAAATCGTTGAAGAAAAAACTTTTCCTTTTGGAAAAAACTGCGGAGGAGTTCTTCACAGAATACGAAGACTTTCTCTTCGAAGTTCTGGAAATACTGAACATGCTTTCCGAATACAGGGACATGGAGACACACAAACACACAGAGAGGGTTGGATGGCTCTCAGGAAGGATCGCTGAAGAGATGGGAATGAGCGAGGTTTTCGTCACAGAGATTCAGTTCGCTGCTCCCCTCCACGATATTGGAAAGATCGGAATACCCGATAGAATTCTGTTGAAGCCCGGTATTCTCACACCGGAAGAGTTCGAAATCATGAAACAGCACACCACCATCGGATTCAGAATCCTCAGCCGGAGCAACTCCCCTATCCTTCAACTCGGAGCGGAGATCGCTCTCACGCACCACGAAAGATGGAATGGGGCCGGGTATCCCAGGGGACTGAAGGGGAGAGAAATACCCATTTCTGGTCTCATCGTAGCGGTGGCGGACAGTTTCGACGCCATGGTTTCCAAAAGACCCTACAAAAACCCAAAACCACTTGAAGAAGCGTTCAGAGAGATAGAATCCCTCTCCGGAAAGCTCTATTCACCAGAAGTAGTCGAAGCCTTCCTGAAACTGGAAAAAGAAATAACTGATGTCTACAGGAGGGAGAAGGATGAAGATACCTCCAACAACGGCAGGCGTTCACATCAGAGCTCCTCTGGAGAAGGTGTGGAGGGTATTCGTTAACGAAAACGGCTGGGACGGCTGGTTCACCGATGGTATGAAGATGGAACTCAAAGAAGGGGGAAAGATCTTCTTCAGGTGGTTCAGAAAAACGTTCGGGGAGGAAGTGACGGACGAAGGCATCATCCATAGGTTAGAACCCCCCAATCTCATAGAGTTCTCCTGGAACACATACGAAGATGGATTCAGATCCCGCGTCAAGATGGAGTTCTTCCCTTCAAGCTACACCGGCACCTGGGTTCAAGTGGAAGACCACACAATTGTCCTCAACGAAGAGGACATGAAAATAAAGCTCGAGTGTGCAGTCGGATGGGGAGAAATGTTGACCCTCGCGAAGATATGGATAGAATACGGGATATCAACTCTCGAGAACCCTTGAAATCTCCTCCACGATCTTTTCTATCTCCTCTCTGTCTTTCCCTTCAACCGTGATTCTTATAACGGGCTCTGTACCGGACGGTCTTATCACCACACGGTAGCCCCTGGAAGTGCTCTCTTCAACGATCTTTCTCAGATTCTCATTTTCGAGAGACATTCGCTCCGTTCTCCTTACGTTCTTTGTGATCTGCGGATAATCTGGTATCTCCTTCGCAAAATCAGAAAGATTTCTTCCTGATCGCCTGAGAACTCTCATCAGCTCCAAAGCGGTTATCAAACCATCTCCCGTAGTGCTTCTGTCGAGGATTATTATGTGACCGGATCTCTCTCCTCCCAGATTCGCTCCACTTTCGAGCATCTTTTCAAGGACGTATTTGTCCCCAACTTTCGTTCGAAGAAGCTTTATTCCTTTTTCTTTGAGAAAATCTTCGAGGCCTCCATTCGTCATAACGGTACCCACCACGGTATCGCTGTTTAGACGCCCCTCTTCTTTCAACCCAACTGCGAGGATTCCTATGATCCTATCTCCGTTCACAACGTTTCTTTCTTCGTCTACAGCTATCACACGGTCTCCATCACCATCGAAGGTGAATCCTACCTTCCCGTTCTTCATCTCTTCAGCCAAAAACCTGGGATGAGTGGCGCCACACCCTTGATTTATGAGAAGTCCGTCCTGGGAGTCATTGAACACCTCTACCTTCGCTCCAAGGAATTCAAAAACCTCTTTGGCCGTTGTCGTGGTGGCACCGTTCGCAAGGTCAAGGGATACCATCTCACCCGTGAGATCGAGATCCCTGAATATTTCAAGAACCGCTCCGATGTACATGTCTCTTCCTTCTCTGAACGATTTTGTCCTGCCGACAACCAAGCGGGGCGGGAAACTCCCGTTTTCCAGTCTCTCCTCTATCTCCGCTTCCATCTCGTCCGGTATCTTGTATCCACCCTTCAACACCTTTATACCGTTGTATTCTGGAGGATTGTGAGAAGCCGAAATGACAACACCGAACGACCTGGTGATCCTCGTGAGGAGAGCCACCGCTGGTGTTGGAATGATGCCGCACAGAAGGACGTCCACCCCCATAGACGTGAGGCCAGCGGAAATAGCCGCCTCGAGCGAATCCCCCGAAACTCTCGTGTCCTTTCCCACAATGACTCTTCCTTCTCCGACAATCTCTCCCAGCGCTTTGCCCACCTTGAAGGCCAGCTCATCTGTGAGTGTTTCACCAAAGATTCCCCTTATTCCGTCGGTTCCGAAGTATTTCACCCTCATAACCTCCCCTTCTGAAGCGTGTAAAGGTGGGACATGTAGTTTCTAAGGTAAGCGTGAGAATCTCCTTCTTCGTCGTATCTGTAATGATAAACAGCATCTAGATCGAGATCTTCACAGATCAAACCTTCACCGCTCTCTATCTCGTTCATAACCTTTCCGTTTGGACCCACTATCCTCGTTCTTCCGACGAATTCCACAAAACCTTCGCCGCACATGGAGGATGCCACAAGGAAAACTCCGTTCTCAACTGCCCTGGATCTCGTGGCAACATCGTACGTGTGCCCCCGAGCCTTCCCAAAAGCAAAGGCTGAGAGAATCACTTTACTCCCTTTGAATGTTAAAATACGTGATATTTCAGGGAAGCCGATCTCATAACAGATCAACGTGCCAAAAACTACCCCTCTGTAAGAAAACACAAGAAAATACTCCCCAGGTTCAAAGACGTTTTTCTCTCCACGAAAGAGATGTGTTTTATCGTAGAAAAGCAATTCCTTTTTCTTCTTGAAAATCACAAGCGAGTTTCTGAGCTTTCCCAGAACGATCCTTGGTGTACCAACAGCTATCAGTATCTGTCCTTCCCTTGAAAGCTTCAAGAGCTTTTTCTTTGCGACTTCTGAAAAAAACAAGGCTCCCCTTTTCAGAATCGCCTCGTCCCAGGTGTACCCACTGATTGTGAGCTCCGGAAAGACAACGACTTCGGCTCCTTCCGAAACAGCCATCTCTATGAACTGTTCTATTCTCTCCAGATTTCCTTCGAAGTCACCGATCGCTGGTAACATCTGTACTGCCGCCACTCGCAATTTCGTACACCTTCCTCGCAAGCATTTCCTGCTTCATCCAGTAACCGTCGAGAATACCCTTTGAAGCGAGCCTCCCCAGAAATTTGTAATGAACCTCTGTGAGTCTTCCGGGCCCAGCATTGAAAAGTTCCGTCCCGGGAAGCGGCATGAAGGTGTGCGCATGGATCTTTGCGCCGTATCTCTCCACTATTTTAACAATAAAGCTGAAAGTTTTCTCCACATCCTCTTCCGTTTCGAACGGGAAGCCGAATATGAAATCAACGTGTGGAATAAAACCGTGAAGAGAGATCTTTTCTATCGCTTCCTCTACCTGTTCAACCGTGTGGCCACGCTTTATGATCTTCAAGATCCTGTCGCTTCCGCTCTGGGCACCTATCACTATGGAACGGTTGTTGACGTACTTTTTCACCACTTTGAGTACTTCGTCGGTCACAGACTCTGGCCTCACTTCGGAAGGAAACGTTCCGAAATATATTTCTTCGATACCAACCCTTTTGAGTCCATACAGGAGTTCTTCTATCTTCTCTACATTGGGTGTTACTCCATTCTTCGAACCATAGCCGAAGGAGTTGGGAGCTATGAAACGAGCGAGCTTCCTTCCGTGTTTCACACCGAGTTTCGCGTAGTGAACAACGACGTCCACATCACGGTGTCTCACCTGTCTTCCAGCGATGATCGGTGTCTGACAGTACGCACAAGAAAACGGGCATCCCCTCGTGATTTCGATGGGCATGTAGATTCCTTTCGAAGGTAGGAAAGGTGAGTAGTGGTTCAAGTTGACTCTCTTTGAGATACCATCGAAGATCTTTTTTCTCTCCCCCATCAAGAACCTCAAAATATTCTCCTCTCCATCCCCCGTGAAAACGTGATCGAATCCCATTCTCAAGCAGCCTTTTGGATCGGCTGTCACATGCGGTCCTCCCGCGATGAGCGTGTATCCCCTTTCCTTCAATGTTTTGACTTCCTCTCTGACGGTATCAAGGTCAAAACTCATGAAGGAATAGGCAACGATGGTCTTTTCTGGAGGGAACTTCTTTATTTCCTCAAACTTCACAGGTCTTGCTTCCACATCGAGGTGCCTGCTGTATATGGTTGAGAGAAGGGCCGCGAGGCTGTACCAGTTATTCTTCATCTCTCTGAAGAGAATATACATCCAGTGCCACCTCTTCTATGAACTCGTGGAAGAACGGCTTTGGATCTTCTTCGCTTTTCACGACTCTGTCCAGATCGTAGAGATCCCTCAGTATCTTTCTAACCTTCTTCACATCGTAATAGAGGAGGTGGTTTATCACCTTGAATTTCCAGGTCTTAAAGGAGAAACCGAGGAAACGAGCCACACGAGGAACGGGAATTTCCAGCTCTTTGGACACCCTGGACACATCAGGCCAGGTGTAGTATCTTTTCTTTGTCACAAGAACGAGGATTTTGAAGAGATCCAGGAAGTGATTCGCAAGGACAGTGGCAATCACCACGGGCTCTGTGGTTTTCCACAACTGCGACAGAAGAGAGTGAGCGATCTTCCTTTTTCCTTCGGAAACGGCAAAGCAAAAATCATCGTATCCCGGAGTCTGATAGGTGAAAACGACCTCTTCCACGTCCTCTACCGTTATCTTTTTGTCCTCGGAATAAGCTTTCAGCTTTTCAATCTCCCTTTCTATGATCAGGTCGTTCGTTCCAACCTTGGAGAAAAACAGCTGAAGGGCATCTTTATCGATGAGCAAACCATTTTCCCTGAAGCGCTTTTCTATCCATTCAAGCCATTTGTCCGTTTCCCATGGCTTTGGAAGCTCCAGCGCTACTCCCTTTCCACCTGTTTTTTGAGAACGGATGAAGATATGAACGTCTTCCGGTACATTTTTCAAAAGTTCAACGAGACGCTTCTGTTCCTGCGCTTTCCACTCATCGAAATTGACGATATCAATGATCGTCTTGTTGGAAAAGATCGTCTTTGTCCTGAGTAAAGACCTTATGAAATCGATCTTGTCAGGATCCTCCGGATGGATCCTTATGTACTCCACATTTCCATCCTTCAGTAGTTTCTTTATCAATTCTTCTTTCTGAGTCTCTGCAGTGCCTGTGAGAAACGTGACCGGCATACAATCACCTCTCATGGTGATTTTAACACGCTTTGAGAAACAATTTCAAAGTGTTATCATTCAGAGAGAAGGAGGTGAAAATATGAAAAAGGTGCTCACCTGGTTGGCTCTGATCACAGCTGGTATTCTCATGCTGGTTTCCGGATGTATCCCGGTGCCTATCCCCATCGACCTTGGGAACCCCGGTATCGAACCTCAGGTGTTCGAAGTACCAGCGGGAAGTTCTACTACACTAGAAGCAAGGTGGACAAGCTTCACGATCAAAGCAGAAGATGTGAAAAGCGCGCAGCAAAGTGCGGGAGTTCCTGGAACAGTACATTTCCACAACATCGAAGTGTCTGGAAAGATCACAGTTGAAGGAAGCCTCACATTTAATGGTTTCATAGATTTTTCACTTGAAGAACCAACGTCCATTCCAGAGACTGGAGATGTGAATATCGATATAGATACTTCTCAAAAAACCGAATACTCTCTTTCCATCTCCGCCAACGACTCAAGCGCCTTGAAAGCAGCACTCGACAAGATAAACAACGGCGAAGATGTCACTCTATGGGTGATTTTTGGTCAAAACGAATACGAGTCCACCACTGATGCCACCGTCACGGTCACCATCACCAACGTGAGGCTCTGGGTCACCTGGACCGCCTGGTAAAACAAAAGCCCCTCTTTTCGAGGGGCTTCATTCTTCATCGAATGAAAGTTCCATGTAGTCTGCTTTCACACCTGGAAGTTTGTTGAGTTTGTCACAGAGTTCTCTGTGCTGCTCAGGACTTCCCACAAGTTCAAGAACTATGAGACCCGCTTCTGAACAGTTGTCGAGAACACCATCATGGAGGCCGAGTCTTGTCTTGATCAGACAGCCCCAAGCCGTGAGAATCTTTTGAACTTTCTCTGCTGTTTCTCTTCTGTTTTCCACAAGGATTGCCATCACAGTTTTTATAGGAAGTTTTTCCGCCACGATATCACCCCCTTGTTACTATTATAACAAAAGGTGATCTATAAAAAAACAAATCCCCGGGCGCTACCTACTCTCGCATGGGGCTACCCCCATACTACCATCGGCCCAGGGCGGCTTAACGGCCGGGTTCGGAATGGAACCGGGTGTTTCCCGCCCCAGTATCGGCACCCGGGGATACTTCGAAGGGTCACTGGAAACTGCATAGGGGATTTCGGAGGTCAAGGCCTCGGCCGATTAGTACCAGTGGGCTCAACGCCTTGCGGCGCTTACACCCCTGGCCTATCAAGGTCCTCTTCTCGGACCGGCCTTACTCCCTTAACGGGATGGGAGGCCTAATCTTGGGGCGCGCTTCCCGCTTAGATGCTTTCAGCGGTTATCGCTTAGGGGCATAGCTACCCGGCGTATGCCGCTGGCGCGACAGCCGGTACACCAGAGGCCCCCTCCTCCCGGTCCTCTCGTACAAGGGAGGACCCCCCTCAAGCCTCCTACGCCCGCGGCAGATAGGGACCGACCTGTCTCACGACGGTCTGAACCCAGCTCACGTACCCCTTTAATGGGCGAACAGCCCAACCCTTGGGACCTGCTTCAGCCCCAGGATGGGATGAGCCGACATCGAGGTGCCGAACCCCGCCGTCGATGTGAACTCTCGGGCGGGACCAGCCTGTTATCCCCGGGGTAACTTTTATCCGTTGATCGACGGCCCTTCCACACGGGACCGCCGGGTCACTAGGGCCGGGTTTCCCCCCTGCTCGGCCTGTCGGCCTCGCAGTCAGGCCGGCTTATGCCCTTGCACTCTGCGGTGGATTTCCAACCCACCTGAGCCGACCTTTGCACACCTCCGTTACCTTTTAGGAGGTGACCGCCCCAGTCAAACTGCCCACCTGGCACTGTCCCCACCCTGCTCTTCACAGGGTCAGGTTAGAACTCCAGTGCACCGAGGGTGGTATTCCACTGGCGGCTCCACCGCCCCTGGCGAGGCGGCTTCACAGCCTCCCACCTATTCTATACACGATGCACCGGAGCCCAATACCAGGCTGCAGTAAAGCTCCACGGGGTCTTTCCGTCTAGCCGCGGGTACTGGGCATCTTCACCCAGACTGAAATTTCACCGGGCCCCCCGCCGAGACAGTGCCCCAGTCGTTACGCCATTCATGCAGGTCGGAACTTACCCGACAAGGAATTTCGCTCACCTTTATCCCATCCTTTCGGAATGGGGGTGGACTGTATCTTCATCCAGTCCCCGGATCTCTTCAAGGACTCGTCGTAGTCTCTCGTGATTACCTGTGTTTATTTCCATGGCTATTTCCAGGATCTTGATGAGACCTTCTTTCGTCAGGTGTTCTCCCCGTTCCATCATCAGGATTATCCTTCTGAATTTCTTGAAGTCGACGTTCTTCTTCGTTTTCAGAGGGTGTTTTTCGAAAAACTCCACTACTTTTTTCAAGCAAGATCTCTTCCGGATCCGAAGCTCGTATCGATCATCGTGGTTTCTTCGAACAACACCGCATCCGAAAAACTTCCTCAATGCGTACAAAACCTGTATATCTCTTTCATGTTGAACGATCCTGAATTCAGGGAGAACCTGGTAACCTGTTTTCATGGTGCGATTTCTATTAACACCCACATAGAAACAGCCTTCACCATCGACGAATCCAACAACCCAATCAGGTTTGAGATCCAAGATTTCCACCCCTTCTCACGGGGACTGGATGCCCGGCGTACAGTCTCTGAGGATCCCCCTCACGGGGTTTCCTGCGGATTACCCAATCCCTTCCATTTTTACCTGGGCTGGCCGCAGCCCCCAGGTAAGAAGGGCTCTAAGGGCTTCCCCGCATACAGCCGGGTATTGCCCCACAGGTTTCCCTGTGGGCAGGCAGCGAATGCTACCTTAGGACCGTTATAGTTACGGCCGCCGTTTACCGGGGCTTCGGGTCGGAGCTACGCTCCCACAAGAGGAGCCTCACCCCTCCCCTTAACCTTCCGGCACTGGGCAGGCGTCAGTCCCTATACTTCCTCTTTCCGAGTTAGCAGAGACCTGTGTTTTTGGTAAACAGTCGCCAGGGCCTTGTCACTGCGACCGCCTCGGGCTCCCCCAGTTTCCGGGTTGCCCCTTCCCCTGGGTTCACCCTAACGCGGCACCCCTTCTCCCGAAGTTACGGGGCCAATTTGCCGAGTTCCTTGGCGAGGGTTCACCCGCTCCCCTGAGCCTTCTCAGCCCGCCCACCTGTGTCGGTTTGCGGAACGGGCACCTACGGTCTCAAGCGGTACGCGAGGTTTTTCTCGGCAGTGTGGGGTCAGCGCCGTTGGTCCCCGAAGGGACCTCCCCATCACGGCTCAGGCTCGGGGCGCGGATTTACCTACGCCCGTCATCGCCCTAACCGCTTGGAGGGGCATGCCACTTGCCCCCGGCGCCTACCCTCCTGCGTCACCCCTCGTACCATCGACCGCAGATGGCGCCGGAATATTAACCGGCTTCCCTTCGGCTACCCCTTTCGGGTTCACCTTAGGGTCCCGGCTAACCCTGGGCGGACGACCCTTCCCCAGGTACCCTTGGGCTTACGGGGGGAGGGATTCTCACCCTCCTTTCGTATACTCATGCCCGCATTCTCACTTCCGCCTCGTCCAGCGACCCTCGCGGGTCCGCCTTCACCCTACAGCGGAAAGCTCCCCTACCGCCAGTACCTCCAGCGGAGGCACTGACCCGCGGCTTCGGGGGGTGGCTTGAGCCCCGTTACATTTTCGGTGCAGAGCGCCTCGGCTGGTGAGCTGTTACGCACTCTTTAAATGATGGCTGCTTCTAAGCCAACATCCCAGCTGTCTTAGGCACTCCACATCCTTTACCACTTAGCCACCTCTTCGGGCCCTTAGCCGGCGGTCTGGGTTGTTCCCCTCTCGTCCGCGGAGCTTATCCCCCGCGGGCTCACTCCCGGGCTTTGTGTGCAGGAATTCGGAGTTTGACGGGGTTCGGAGGAAACCCCCCTAGCCCCATCAGTGCTCTACCCCCTGCACAGACCGCCCGAGGCTGCACCTCAATGCATTTCGGGGAGAACCAGCTATCACCGGGTTCGGTTAGCTTTTCACTCCTACCCCCAGGTCATCCGAGGACTTTTCACTGTCCACCGGTTCGGGCCTCCAGTGGGTTTTAACCCACCTTCACCCTGCCCAGGGGTAGCTCACCCGGCTTCGGGTCTGCCGCCGGTGACTGAACGCCCTGTTCGGACTCGCTTTCGCTGCGGCTACGCCTTCATCGGCTTAACCTCGCCACCGACGGCAACTCGCGGGCTCATTAATCAAAAGGCACGCCGTCACCCCCAAATGGGGGCTCCGACTTCTTGTAGGCACGCGGTTTCAGGTCCTCTTTCACTCCCCTTCCGGGGTGCTTTTCACCTTTCCCTCACGGTACTGGTGCACTATCGGACGGCGGGTAGTATTTAGCCTTGGAGGGTGGTCCCCCCAGCTTCCCACGGGATTCCACGTGTCCCGCGGTACTCGGGAGCACGGCCCAGGGAGTCCCTCCCCTTTCGCCTACGGGGCTGTCACCCTCTCCGGCCCACCTTCCCAGGTGGTTCGGCTAGAGGAGGGATTTGTAACTCCCCGGCGAGTCCGTGGCCTCGCCCGGCCGTGTCCCGCAACCCCAGCGTGGCAACGCCCACGGGCTTTGACACCACGCTGGTTTGGGCTCCTCCCCGTTCGCTCGCCGCTACTAGGGGAATCTCGGTTGATTTCTTTTCCTCGGGGTACTGAGATGTTTCACTTCCCCCGGTATCGCACCGCCTTTCGGCGGCGAGTGGCCTCAACGGCCACCCAGGTTTCCCCATTCGGGAATCCCGGGATCAACGCCTGCTTGCGGCTCCCCCGGGCTTATCGCAGCTTGCCACGCCCTTCATCGCCTCCCGCCGCCAAGGCATCCACCGCGTGCCCTTAGTACCTTGACCTCCTACTTTCCCCTATGCAGTTTTCAATGACCCTTCACCTTGGTGGAGACGAGGGGATTCGAACCCCTGACCTCCTGCTTGCAAAGCAGGCGCTCTCCCAGCTGAGCTACGTCCCCACCAATGGTGGGCTCGGGTGGACTTGAACCACCGACCTCACGCTTATCAGGCGTGCGCTCTGACCGGCTGAGCTACGAGCCCGAGCCATTGGAATATGGATAGCAGCCCCCGTTCATCTCCTAGAAAGGAGGTGATCCAGCCGCACCTTCCGGTACGGCTACCTTGTTACGACTTCGCCCCCCTCACCAGGTTCTCCCTCAACACCCCCCCTCCCTTTCGGGTTGGGGCAGGTGTCTTCGGGAGCCCCCGACTCGGGTGGCGTGACGGGCGGTGTGTACAAGGCCCGGGAACGTATTCACCGCGGCGTGGCTGATCCGCGATTACTAGCGATTCCGGCTTCACGCAGGCGGGTTGCAGCCTGCGATCCGAACTGAGGGCGGTTTTGGGGATTGGCTCCCCCTCGCGGGGTCGCAACCCATTGTACCGCCCATTGTAGCGCGTGTGTCGCCCAGGGCATAAGGGGCACGAGTACCTGACGTCATCCCCTCCTTCCTCCGGCTCGTCGCCGGCAGTCCCCCTAGAGTGCCCGGCCGAACCGCTGGCAACTAGGGGCAGGGGTTGCGCTCGTTGCGGGACTTAACCCAACACCTCACGGCACGAGCTGACGACGGCCGTGCACCACCTGTGCCGGCTCCCAGTCCCAAAGGACTGGGTCCCTACCCCTTTCGGGGAGGTACCACCGGCATGTCAAGCCCTGGTAAGGTTCTTGGCTTAGCATCCAATTAAACCACACGCTCCACCGCTTGTGCGGGCCCCCGTCAATTCCTTTGAGTTTCACCCTTGCGGGCGTACTCCCCAGGCGGCCCACTTAACGCGTTAGCTTCAGCACGGAGGGATGACCCCCCCACACCTAGTGGGCATCGTTTACGGCCAGGACTACCCGGGTATCTAATCCGGTTTGCTCCCCTGGCTTTCGGGCCTCAGCGTCGGGGTCGGCCCAGGAGACCGGCTTCCCCACCGGCGTTCCTGCCGATATCTACGGATTTCACCCCTACACCGGCAGTTCCGTCTCCCTCTACCGCCCCCAAGCCTGGTAGTTTCGGATGCGGCCCCACGGTTGAGCCGTGGGATTTCACATCCGACACACCAGGCCGCCTACGCCCCCTTTACGCCCAGTAAATCCGGGTAACGCTTGCCCCCTACGTATTACCGCGGCTGCTGGCACGTAGTTAGCCGGGGCTTTCTAGCGGGGTACCGTCATCGGTAGGGCATTCCCTCCCTACCTTATTCTTCCCCCGCCACAGCGGTTTACACCCCGAAGGGCTTCGTCCCGCACGCGGCGTCGCTGGATCAGGGTTTCCCCCATTGTCCAAGATTCCCCACTGCTGCCTCCCGTAGGAGTGGGGCCCGTGTCTCAGTGCCCCTGTGGCCGACCACCCTCTCAGGCCGGCTACCCGTCGTCGGCTTGGTGGGCCGTTACCCCACCAACTACCTGATGGGCCGCGGGCCCCTCCTCCGGCGGGGCAAACGCCCCTTTCCTCCACCAACTTGCGTTGATGGAGCGTATGGGGTATTAGCCAGGGTTTCCCCTGGTTATCCCCCTCCGGAGGGCAGGTTACCCACGTGTTACTCACCCGTCCGCCGCTGGGTACTCCTCCCCGAAGGGAGTTTCCCCCGCTCGACTTGCATGTGTTAGGCACGCCGCCAGCGTTCACCCTGAGCCAGGATCAAACCCTCCATATAAGATTCGATCCAGGCTCAACAAACTGGGGGGCTGCTATCCATATTTCAATGACCCGGGGACAAAAACCTTGAAGTTTGCTTCGGCTCCGAGTTCGTAACTTCTCTTTCCGGGTTCTATTCTTCTTTTTCGCTTTCTGAAGACCCTTCATCTCAACGTCGCCGAGATTAATAATAGCATCCCCTTCAACCTCTTTCAATTAAGAAAAAGATACGATAAAGTAACATCAAGGTTAATCCGATACCTCGAGTGTGGGCGGATCGATCCGAACAATCGCATCGATTCCCAGTATTCTCAACGCTTTTTCCAGTTTCGAAAGTACTCTCTCCAAGTCTTCTGTTTTCACAATGAGATGGTACCTGTAGAATCCTCTCAGCTTGAAAACCCAGTGCTCAACGGGTCCAAGAACCTCCTCGCCTTTTAGAAATTCTTTTAGAGAGCTCAGAGAATTCTTTCCAAATTCCGGATTCTTGGACTTCACAGCAACCTGAACGAGGTGGCGATATGGAGGATAACCAAGGGCTTTTCTTCTTTCGAGTTCTTCGGCATAAAAACCATCCACATCTTCTTCTAAGGCTTTTTTGATGATCGTGTCCTCCGAATTATAGGTCTGGATAATCGCCTTCCCCTGATCTCCTCTCGATGCCCTTCCCAGAGTCTGAACGATCAACTGAAACGTACGAAGTGAAGACGAATAATCAGGGTTGAAGATCAAAGAATCCACATCTGTGATACATACAAGGCCTATTTCGGGTACATTGAGACTCTTCGTGATCAACCTGGTTCCAACGAGGATATCTATCTCGCCTCTGATCAATTTGTCTATGTAACTTTCCAGCTCCATGATGTTATCGACAACCTCTCTGTCGACCCTCGCTATCCTGCGGGTCGGAAAGTACCTTCTCAGTTCCCTTTCCACTCTTTCCGTCCCCGCTGCTCTTCCGACGAGGCGCCCTCCACATCGAGGACAGGATTCAACAAATCCATATTCATGACCGCATTGATGACATTTCAACGAATGCGTATCCGAATGGTACACCAGAGACACATCACAATTCTCACATTTGAGCACGTGCCCACACACTTCACACTGGACGCGCCCCCAGAAACCTTTTCTCCTCACATAGATAAGTACTCTCTTGCCTTCCTCGAGGGTCTCCTCTATTCTGTCGAGGGTCTTCTTCGCAAAACTTCCTATCTTCTCTTCATTTCGCATATCGACAACTTCCACAGACAGATTCCCGAACCTTCTCCTAAAATTGAACATTCTGATGCGACCCTCTTTTGCGTCTCTGTAGGTCCACAGATCCGGTGTTGCAGAAGACAGAATTATTGGAACATCGAAAACCTCAGAAATTTTCCTTGCAACCACGACGGCATCATAAGAAGGTCGAGTGTGTTGATAGAAACTCTCATCGTGTTCTTCGTCAACTATCAAGAGAGAAAGATTCTTAACTGGAACAAAAACAGCACTGCGTGTCCCCAAAAGCACATCGATTTTTCCGCTAACCGCCCTGTACCATTCCAGATTTTTCCTCGCTCTGGAAAGGTAGCTGTGATAAATCCCTATTTTCAAGTCCGGGAAGGCTCCTTTCAGGCGTGAAAGTGTGTGGGTGAGAACAGAAACTTCCGGTACGAGGAAAAGAACGGTTCCTTTCCTTGAATACACATCAATTAACTCGAACAAAGCCTCGGTTTTTCCGCTCCCCGTTGGACCGAAAAAAAGATTTTCCCTCGAAATATTTTCTTTGAAACCACTGCGGAGAATCCTTCTCTTTTTCGGAAGAACGTCGCTTCTCACTATTTCCACTATATTCTTTCTTTGAAGAGTCTCGATCACACTCCTTGAAACTTCCAGATCTTCCAGCAACTCCTCAAGATGAACCCCATCATTGAATTGAAGGTATTCCACCACCATTCTCTGCTTCACAGTTAAATGTTCTCGAACGATTTCACTTATTCCCTTTTTCAGAAACAATCGCTTTTTCACACGAGGTCTTGGCTCTTTCACATAGAAATTTTTCTCCACCCTCACCAGGCCTTTTTTCACCATTTCTTTCAGGGTTTTTTCCCCGAAAGTTTCAAGAAAATCGCGTAGAGTCATCCTGTCGAAATCCAGAAACGGACTCTCCGAAACAACCACTTCCTCTTTGTAATCGTCGATACCCTGTGGGAAAAACAGATCGAAAACCATTCCTACGGGTGAGAAAAACCTTTCAGACACCCATTCTGCTATTTTCACATGTCCTTCGCTTAGAAAACTTTTACCATCCCTTTCACTGAGCGTTGCTTCGTTTTCGTGTGAAAATGATCGTTCCAGTACGTAGCCCTTGACTTTTTCGTTTCGCCACTTCAACCACACTCTTTCACCAGTCAAAAGCTCTTCTGAAGAGAAAACATTAAGCACTTTTCCCAAACCGGAGACAGCCACCTTGTAGTACATCTCACAACTCCTCCAGTTCTTTGAACCCTTCTCCGAGGGCCTGCCTCACTTCCTTGATTATGACGAAGGCTTTTGGATCAGCCTTCTTTATGAACCTGATCAGTTCGTTCAATTCTCTCCTCCTCACTACCACCAGAAGTATCTTCTTTTCTTTGCCGGTGTAAGCTCCCTTTGCGGGAATGTAAGTAGCCCCTCTTTGAAGAACGTTCAGCACAAAGTCTTTTATATCGTCGCATTTTTCAGAGATAATGATCACCTCACTCGACTGCTCAATACCTCTCATCATGAAATCCACCATTATACCGTTCAAAATAACTCCAAGAAGTGCGTACATACCTGTTCTGGCACTGAAAACAAGTCCTGCAAGCACCGCTATCGCGACATCCACCATGAGCAGCCCCGTTCCCATAGATATCCAGAAGTACTTGTTCAGAATCCTGGCCAGAATATCCGTTCCTCCTGTGGAAGCGTTCTGGGAGAAAGTTATGGCAAGGCCGGAAGCTGTGAGTATGGTTCCAAAAAACACGGCAAGGAACAGATCGTCACCGGTGTACTTTGGAAGGGGAATAATGCGGTCGAAAAGATCCACGAAGAAGTTAAAAACAAAGGTGCAATAAATAGTCTTCGCACTGAAATCGAATCCTATCGTCAAGAAAGCTATCAAAAAGAGCAAACCGNTGAGTATGTACATCCACACACCAACGGGGATCGGCACAAAACTGTGAAGNATTATCGAAAGACCGCTCACCCCACCGGCTGCTATGTCGTTCGGTATGAGGAAAACAACGAGCCCAACGGCAGTGATCAACGTTCCAAGAGTACTCAGCACGTACTCTTTGATTTTTTCTATCAACTTCTTTCACCTCCATGAGAAAAATCAGAGGGAGGAAGAAGAGATGAAGACCTTACCGCCCAGAGGAACGTTCAGTACTTCGGCAACGAAATCACACTTTGCTGTCAGGAGGAAGAAGAGATTCTTTTTCCCCTCTTCGTAGAGACCTTCGAAGTTTCCCTGGCCTTTGGAGATCACAACATCGAACTCAAAGAACGCCTTTCTGAACTCTTCACTCGCCTTATCAAGCATGACGCCAGGTTCGTCCACTCCAGAGCTAATAACAGTGGCGATTTCCTCTAAACCTATGTACTTCGCGTCCTCGATGGTTGCGTCGTTGATAATGGGTTTGCCACGAACCGCCACAACTACCTCCAGCGATGGATTCTCCATCTTCAGGACTTCTATGAAGAACTTGTCAAACACGATTTCTCCCGCGTTGTCAGCCACATAGAACAGAGTGGAAGCGTTCATTAACACATTCCTGAATTCCTCGAAATCTTCTCTGTCGAACGGCCTTTCGTAAGCCTCGTGTAGTTTTTCAAAGATTTCCTCAACACTCCATCCCGGTATCCCGAGATCTATCAGATTCCCAGAAACGGCGAGTTTTGCAGCCGAATACACAGGGTCAGGAGAGTTCAAAATCTCTGGCCTGAACATTTCAACGAGTTTCATGGCCATATCGTTCGATCTTCTTTTCTCTTCTTTGAACGGATCTTCTTCCTTTATGTACTCCATTATGAACCTGTGAACCTCTCCGTTCACTTCGAGAGGCTTCATACCCCACTTCATTTCACTCATAATCCTGAAAACTTCCCTGAAGATCACCCATCTCTTTTCAGGAGAAGTTATGGTTTTCTTCAGAAGATTCTCCGCCTGTCTGAGGCTGCAGATCAGACATCTTTCGTCAGCTCTCAGATACCTCATCATCGATCTCCTCCAGCTTCTTGATTACTATATCGATCAGATCCTTAACCTTTCGAATTTTCGATATCTCCTCATCTTCTATTCTCAAGGCAAATTCATCTTCGAAGAACATCACAAGGTCTATCACGTCTATCGAATCGAATCCAAGCTCTTCAAATGTGTTTTCCTCATCAACCGTTTCAAGATCTTTCCCCATTTTCTCTGACGCGATTTCGACAAATTTCGCCATGAGCTTTTTCCTTTCCACGTGAAGTCCCCCCATGAAATCTTACCACAATTTTAAAGGGGGCCGAAGCCCCCGTTTATCAGAACAGGTGAACGTGTTTGAATATGGAGACCGCTATCACCGAGACCACCGACATGATCTTTATGAGAATGTCAAGAGAAGGTCCAACGGTGTCCTTGAGAGGATCTCCAACCGTGTCTCCTATAACCAGAGCTTTGTGCGGCTCGGAACCTTTTCCATACCCTTCCAGATTACCCGCTTCCAGGTACTTCTTCGCGTTGTCCCAGGCTCCTCCAGAATTGGCCGTCAGAATTGCGAGCATCGCACCACTGAGGACCGTTCCTATCAACACTCCTCCAACGAACTCCGCTCCGAGGAGAAAACCAGTCACAAGCGGTGTGAGAATCGCTATGAACGCAGGATAACCCATCTGCTTCAGAGCGTTGTCGCTGGTGATCTCAATACACCTGTTGTAGTCAGGCTTGGCCTTACCTTCCAGCAGTCCTGGGATTTCTCGAGCCTGTCTTCTGATCTCATCCACCATCTTCATAGCTGCCTTGGTAACTGCCGAAATAAGATATCCACTGAAGTAATATGTGATGGCTGCACCAAGGAGGGCGCCTGCTATGACCCTCGCATCGAGCATGTTCAGAAGAAGCACGAGTGAAGGAGGCTTCCCAATATCAGAAGGACTGATCTGGGAGAACATGTAAGACGCAAAGAGTGAAAGCGCTGCAAATATAGCGGATCCTATAGCGAATCCCTTTCCTATGGCTGCGGTGGTGTTACCGACCGCGTCGAGGTGATCCGTGATCTTTCTGACCTCGGGATCCAGTTCACACATTTCGCTTATTCCACCCGCGTTGTCCGCAATGGGACCGTAGCTGTCAACAGAGACGGATGTTGCAACAAACGAAAGCATTCCAAGCGCGGCAATCGCCACACCGTAGAGACCCGCAAAATAATCAGCAAAGAGGATACCAAGAACAAGTGTTAGAGTGGGGAGAAACACGCTCTTCATACCAAGTGAAAGTCCGTTCGAAATGACCATTCCGGTCCCTTCGATAGAAGATTTGCTCAGAAACTGGGTCGGTTTGTAGTGGTAACTCGTGTAATACTCGGCCCAGAATCCTATGATGATTCCCGAGAAGATACCTATGATCGCTGAGAACCAAGGTGAGATGGCTCCAAATCGGAATCCAACTACATCGAGTCCCTGAAGATCTTTCAGATAGAAATACGTCAGAAAGGCTGTGAGGACAACTGTGAGCAGCGCAGATGTCCAGAGGCTGATGTTGAGTTCTCTTTGAGGATTATCAGATGGCTTCTTTACGATCACGTACAGTATTCCAAGCATCGAACAGCCGAGACCGGCAAGAGCAAAGAAGATAGGATAGCTTATGAGCGCCTGTATCGTCTCCTTTGGTACCTGATGTACCAGATTCTCACCTATCTTCTGAACGTAGATCGGGAACATGTAAGAAGCGAGGATTATGGAAGAAACTATCGCTCCAACAAAGCTCTCCAAAAGGTCCGCTCCGAGCCCCGCAACGTCTCCCACGTTGTCTCCCACATTGTCTGCGATCGTTGCCGGATTCCTGGGATCGTCTTCCGGGAGGTTCAATTCGGTTTTTCCAACGAGGTCGGCTGCCATATCAGCGGCCTTCGTGTAAACTCCTCCACCGACCCTATCGAACATGGCAATGATTGAACATCCAAGGGCGTATCCAGAAACGGTCATCGCGAAAGGAACGAAGTTTATTCCAAGCCAGTTCGTGTATATATTAAGATTGTCCAGTTGTCCCATCCACTTCCCAAAGATCAGATACACCAGAACGAGTCCAAGCAGAGCGAATCCACCAACGGAAAGACCCATAACGCTTCCACCTTGATACGCCACTTTCAGAGCGGGGCCTATCTTCTTTATGGTTCTGGCAGCCTCCGCCACCCTGACGTTTGCCCTGGTGGCCATCTTCATTCCCACAATACCAGCAGATGCACTCATAACGGCTCCCAGGAGAAACGCCACACCCGTCTGCCAGGTTGTGAAGATCATGAGGAGTATCGCTATGACGATGGCAACTTTAAAAATGGCTTTTGTTTCGTGTGCAAGGAAGGAATCTGCTCCACTTCTGATGTAAGAGGAAATCTCTTTCATCCGCTCGGTCCCCTCTGGTTTTCTGACGACGGCTGCGAAGTTTGCGGCAGCAAAACCGAGTGCAACAAGCGGAATTAAAAAGAGCAGCCACATACATTACCCCTCCTCCATGAGAGATTTTATTTCTTCATATAAAAGCCTCAGAGTTGCTTGATAATCTTCCTCTCCCCTTTCCACCTTATCCATGATCTCCTCTAATCTTCGTGTGGTCTCTTCTGTGACGTATTTCTCATAACGCTCTTTCAGATAGGAATAAACCTTTACACCAAGTCTGGTTGGTCGAACTCTTTTGTATTTGTCTTCGTACACATAGCCTCTTCTGAAAAGCACCTCTACTATTTTTGCATAAGTAGAAGGTCTTCCAATACCTCTTTTCTTCATTTCTTCCACAATAGAAGCCTGAGTAAAGAGAGGAACGGTGTGTTTTTTGTAAAACTTTTTTTCTTTTATCTTGTAGTTTCTGTGTTCAAATCTTGGAGAAACTGTTAACGGCACGAAGAGATTCCAGCCGTTTTTCAAAACCTCGATTATCTGTTCTATTCCTAACCGTTTGCCATTCAATTCGACCGTTGCGATCTGTTTCTTCACCTTCACAGCCGCGGATTGACTGGCAAGAAAGCGGTTGAAGATGAGTTCATAAACTCTCAAATGTTTCTTGGTGAGATCGGCTATCAAACCTTCCTCGACCATCTCCTCGAGTTCCCTGGCATCTATAGGCTTCACGGGCCTTATCGCCTCATGAGCACCTTCTGTTGACCAGCTTCTNCCCATGAATATATCCTCTTTTCCTATCTTCTTGAGGTAGGTTCGCGCGACGTTCTGACCTTCAAGAGAAATCCTTGTTGAATCCGTTCTGTGATAGGTGATGAAACCTTTTTCAAAAAGATCTTGAAGGATGTCCATCACTTCTTGAACACCGAGCCGCANTTTTTGTGAAATCTCTGATAGTGCCGAAGACGTTGTGTAGGGTGGNAGCGGATTTCTTTCTTCTTCGACTTCCTGTAGTTCTACAACGGTTACCACGTCATCTGCGATTTTCCCTTCGACTTCCAGATTCACACCGTTTTCCAGAACAAGGAGAGTGAAATCCTTTTCGCTCTTTTTGTATTCTTCTTCTCTCTCTACTATCCATCCCAGAACGGTGGATTGCACCCGGCCTGCCGAGAGATTCGATCTTCCAAATCTTTTCTGCAGTTTTCCACTGAGTTCAAACCCTATCCACCTGTCCTGCACTCTCCTCACGATCTGTGCCTTCACCAGATTGAAATCAACGAACCGGACGTTTTCCCTCGCTTTTTTGAAACCGTATCTTGTGATTTCGTGCATTTCTATTCTCCTCAAAGATCTGGTGGCCGGAAGAAGATACTGAGTCACATCCCAGGATATCTTCTCTCCTTCAACATCCGGGTCTGTTGCCACAAGGATTTCGTCTGCCTCCAGAGAAATCTCTCTTAGGGCTCTGAGCGTTTCTGTCTTATCATCTATGTTTTTCGAAGAACATACAGGACACTCATCCCTATCCTCCGTGAACTGATATCCACAATCCCTGCATCTTTTCAGAGAGTTGTACACGGGAACGAATTTTCCATCTTCTTCTTCTACTCCGTGGATTCCTCCCCTTGTAACAAGATCGTAGACGTGTCCCCTCGTCGCGGTGAAGAGTACCACTCCCTCGCCTGTCACCGCTTCATGGACAATTATGTTTCTCTCTTTCCGAGAAGAAGCTCTTCCAAGGAACCTGGAGAGCGTCTCGGCTTTGGTCGGAGACTCCACAATGATCAGGAGAGATTTTGATGTGTCGGTCAGTTCCCCTTCAATTCTTTTTCTGCTTTCCTCTACCTCGTGAACCAGTTCTTTCCAGTTCGTTTCGGACTCCTCTATTATTTCTTCTTCTGCGATGAGAAGGAGCCTTGTTTTCAGCGATTCGAAAATTTCTTCGTCTTCTTCGAAGATCACAGAAACACCCTTGACCAGTACACCGTTCAGTATTCGGGAGGATCTCCCAGACGCCTGTATGTATGTGTAAACATCTGGGATGGTCATCTCCAGGTCTTCATCTTTAACAACCACTCCTCTGAACATTTCTTTCACTTTCTCAACGAATTCTTTTTGAGTTAAATGCTCTTTCGCTATCTTTCTGAGCTCCTCGACATCTGGGTTCTCCTGAGCTTTTATCAAACCCATTTCCTTTAAAACCCTGGCAAGAACAAACCTCGGTGCTCTGTCAAATTCCAGTGAAAATCTCATGGAAGGAGTTCCCCAGAAGATCACGTATTTTATTCTTTCGGGAAGATCGACACCTCTTGTGAGTTTTCCGTAGTACGCCTGAACACCTATCAGAATGTTGAGTTTTCCAACTTTGAAATCTTCGAAATTCTTCTCAAATTCAGACCATGTTTCCCCAACATTGAATTTGAATCTTTTCAAGTACTCATAAAGCTCTTTACCCTCTTCTTCAGTTTGTGTGAAGATCAATATTCCATCTCTGAAAATCTCCAGCAGCTCTATCAATTTCTCTTTCGATCTGGTGGAGATCCTGACATGGGTGATGTTTCTTGCTACCGAAACCAGCCTTCCGACGGTGAAATTAAGGAGATCTCTGAAGAGAAGGGGCCTTATACCACGCGGTTTGGCGGTGGCAGAAGAAACCACAAGAATACCTGGCTTCAAGCTTTTGGGCCTTTCGTAAATCTTTCCCTGCTTTATAGTCGAGAAAGCCTTTCTTATGATCTCCTCCGGTATTCCAACCATCATGAGCAAAGTGTCTATGTTCCGGGAGGCCTTTAGGACAGCATCCACATCGTCCACGAAAACAAAGTCAAATCTTTTTTGGGAAAGCTTTTCTCTGTTTTTCGAAACGAACTGAGTGGAGAAAACCAGAATATGGTAATCGTCTTCTTCAAAACCTTTCTCAAACTTTTCCTTTTCTTCTTTTTTCATTGAGGAATAAAAACCGAGGATTTTCACCTTTTCATCGGCAAACTCTTGAAGCCTTTCGAGAGTTTGTTTCACCAGAGTAACCGTTGGGAAAATGAGAGCAGATTTTTTCCCTTTTCCTGCCAGCCACAGGGCTGTCATCATTCCAAAAGTCGTTTTCCCTACACCGGTTGGTGCAACCATCGTGAAACTTTTTCCCTGAACAATCCTCTTTGCCCACAACCTCTGATAACCCGTCAAATCCTTTCCGAATTTTTTCTTGAAGAAACTCCTGAAATCTTCGTACTCGTTCCAGAAATCGTGATAGAAACGATACTCTTTCAGAGTCTTTCTTTCAAGAAGAGCCCTATAAATATCAGAAGGGGACTCCTCGAGAAGACAAACTTCACAAGGAAGTCCCCTTTCGTTTCTTTCATCGGTGTTCAATCCCCCACAGTTGATACAGGAATGATGGTATTTGGAATTCACTGCCAACTTCTCAGATACCTCCTCTGTTTCTCTGTCAGCTCATCTATCTTTATTCCTAGAGAATCCAGTTTCATCCTGGCCACTCTTTCGTCTATTTCATCTGGGAGCGTGTACACCTTCGGTGACATCTTTCCGTGATTTTCAAGAAGATAAAGCACGGCGAGGATCTGAAGTGCAAAGGACAGATCCATTATTTCTACTGGGTGGCCATCTCCCGCTGCCAGGTTGACCAGCCTTCCCTCCGCAAGAAGAAAGACCGTTTTACCATTCTCAAGAGTGTATCCTGTCACGTTCGGCCGTGCTTCGAACTTTTCAACCGCAATTTCTTCCAGTACCCTCACCGGGATCTCCACATTGAAATGCCCAGCGTTTGCCAGAACTGCCCCGTCTTTGAGAGAAAGAATATCTTCCTTTGAGAGAACGTCGGTGTTTCCTGTGGCCGTCACCAAGAAATCGGCAATCTTCACGGCCTCCTTCATAGGCATAACTGTGAACCCATCCATGATCGCTTCGACGGCCTTTATGGGATCAACTTCCGTCACGATCACCCTGGCTCCTAGTCCCGCTGCACGGAGAGCGATCCCTCGTCCACACCAACCGTATCCCGCCACCACAACGTTTTTTCCAGCAACGAGAAGGTTCGTGTTTCTCATGATGGCATCCCATGTGGACTGACCCGTCCCGTATCTGTTATCGAAGAGATACTTCATCTTGGAATCATTCACAGCGATAACGGGCACCCTCAATTTTCCTGTCTCTTCCAATGCCTTTAAACGTCTAACACCCGTCGTGGTTTCTTCGGATACCCCTTTGAGATTTTCGAGAACGTCTTCTCTCTCGGTGTGAGAAATCACCGTGAGATCTCCTCCATCGTCTATTATGAAGTCCGGTCTTTCGTCGAGCACTCTCATGAGATTTTCCCGGTAGATGCTCTCGTCGTGTGTTCTTCTCGCATAAACGGTTATTCCCTTTGATCTGAGCGCTTCCGCCACATCATCCTGTGTTGAAAGTGGGTTGCTTCCTGTGATCACCACTCTCGCTCCAAGCCTTGACAGAGTAATCGCGAGATAGGCCGTCTTTGCTTCAAGGTGTATGCTCATTCCAACGGTGAAACCAGACAGCGGCTTTTCGCTCGAATACTCTTCGGCGATTTTGTTCAGAAGGGGCATGTATCTGGAAACCCAGTTTATCTTCATTTCACCTGTGTTCATCGCACTTTTCCCTCCAGTATTTTTTCGAAGAACCTCAGAATCTTCGTACCAAAGAATTCTTTCGCACTGATCGGTTCTACTTTTATCACACGAAATCCGAAAATCTTACCAGTGAGCACATCTGTAAAAATCTGATCTCCTATCATCACACAGCGCTCTGGATCGATTCTCTCCTTTTTCAAGAATCTCCAGAGTTTCAGACTGAAAGGCTTCCCCGCCCTCCAGATGAACGTGACTGGAAGATCGACCTTTCTTGGTTTTCCATTAGAAACGACAACCACACGAGCTTTTTTTGCCAGTTCGATCAACAACCTTCTCTTATCCTCTTCAAGTTTGCTCTCTTTCCACAGAACAAGAGTGTTATCGAAGTCGAAAAAGAAACAGGTGTAGCCTTCTTTCAAAAGACCTTCGAAGTCTATGTTTTCGACCTTTTCAACTCTTTCGATTTTCATGCCTCACCGGGATTCTCCTTTACCTCGAGGATTTCAAGATCCACCATCTCTTTACATCCTTCAAGGAGCTTTATGGCCTCCTCGGGAAAAGGAGTGATGATTTTCAAAACTCCATCTTCGTATTTTCTGATGTTGAACATATGCTCTTCCACCTCAAGAAGGTAGTTCAGGAGGTGAACATCTTCTTTTGAAACCCTCACGTAAACGTCGTATTCCATGTCAGTCGTTCCTCCTCACAATTTCGAAGGTAAGGACTCTCAAAGAAGCGGTTATGTCTATGTTCTCTACCGGGACGGACACCTTTATCTTCACGGGGGCAAAATTCAGAATTCCCTTGATGCCTGCTTTTTCCAATCTTTCAGCTATCTCTTGAGCATGTTCAGCGGGAACGGCTATCACTCCTATTTCGACGCCGTGTTCTTCAACAAATTTTTCGAGCTCACTCACATCACTCACAGTAAGGCCAGGGGCTGCTTCCTTTCCCATCTTTGACGGATCGCTATCGAAAATACCCACTATTTTAAAACCTTTCTCTCTCATTACGGCATAGTTTGAGACGGCTCTTCCTATGTTCCCAGCTCCCACAACGACCAGCTTCCACTCTTTCTTTACACCGAGGATCTCGCCAATCGCATCGTAAAGGTGCTCCACGTTGTAACCAACCCCGCGCTTTCCAAACTCTCCAAAATATGACAGATCCTTTCTTATCTGACTCGCTTTGAGATCGAGCCTTCTTGCGAGCTCTTCCGAAGATACCACCTCTACACCCTCATCGAGGAGCCTTTCAAGGCACATGTAGTAGCTTACCAACCTCTTTGAAACGGGCTTTGGTATTTTTTCCGCCATTCTATCACCTCATACCACGATATTTACTATCCTTCCCCTTACATATAGGAACTTCTTTATCGGTTTGCCATCGACGTATTCCTTGACTCTTTCTCTTTCGAGGACGATCTTTTTCAGATCCTCTTCAGAGATATCCACTGGTACAACCACTTTGTCTCTCACCTTTCCATTTATCTGGATGGCGATTTCGACTTCTTCCACTTGGAGCGCTTTTGGATCGTAGGAAGGCCAGGACTGCTGGACAACAAGATTTTCGTTACCAAGATCGTGCCAGAACTCCTCTGCAAGGTGCGGTGCGAAAGGTGAAAGAGCGAGCGTGAGTTTTTCTACTATCTCTCGCAGGAGTTTCCTGTTCCATTCCTCCTGCGGTACACTGTTCAAATACTGACTCAGGTGGTTCACGAGTTCCATCAGACCACTTATAGCGGTGTTGAACTTGAATCCACCCTCTATATCCTCCGTTATCTTCTTGATGATACTGTGGAGCTTTCTTCTGAGTTCCTTTTCTGTGGAGTTTTTCAACACAAGATTCTCCGTGTTTTCTTCTTTCACAAACGGAAGAACCGTGTAGAAAGTGTTCCAGAGCCTTTTGACGAATCTGTGAACACCCTCGATACCAGCGTCACTCCATTCGGCATCTTTCTCTGGAGGTGCCATGAAGAGTATGTACATTCTCAAGGTATCCGCCCCGTATTTCTCTATCATTTCATCCGGGGACACCACGTTCCCCTTCGACTTGGACATCTTGGCACCGTCTTTGTAAATCATTCCCTGTGTGAAGAGGTTGGTGAAGGGTTCGTCGAAATTGAGATAACCCAGATCATGCAGTACCTTGGTTACGAATCTAGAGTACAGCAAATGCAGTACGGCGTGTTCCACCCCTCCGATGTACTGATCCACCGGTAACCAGTAGTTCACGTCATCAGGCTCGAACGGTTTGTCCTCCAGGTGAGGATTCACGTATCTGAGAAAGTACCAGGAAGAGTCAACGAAAGTGTCCATGGTGTCCGTTTCTCTCTGGGCTTCTCCACCACAGATGGGGCACTTTGTCTTCTTGAAACCTTCATGGAAAGAAAGAGGAGATTGACCCGTTGGAAGGAATTCCACGTCTTTTGGAAGTCTCACGGGAAGGTCCTCTTCTGGAACGGGTACAACACCGCATTTTTCACAGTAGATGATGGGGATTGGAGCACCCCAGTATCTCTGCCTCGATATGAGCCAGTCTCTCAACTTGTACTGGACCGACCTCTTTCCAATGCCTTTTTCCTCGAGCCAATTTATGACTTTTTCTATCCCTTCGCTGCTCGGTGTTCCATCGAACGGTCCGGAGTTCACCATGATACCCTCGCCTTCGTAGGCTTCTTCCATCTTCTCTGGATCGAGATCTCTGTCTGCTGGTTTAATCACAACCTTTATCGGGATTCCGTACTTTTTAGCGAAGGAAAAGTCCCTCTGATCGTGGGCAGGAACTCCCATGATGGCACCCGTTCCATACTCCATGAGGATGTAGTTTGCCACGTAGATCGGTATCCTCTCGCCGGTCACGGGGTTTATGGCGTACCTTCCCAGGAAGAACCCTTCTTTTTCGGCCTCGACAGAGGTTCTTCTGAATCTGTCCTGCTGCTTTACACGTTCAAGGAATTCCTGAAGATCTTCTTTTTTCTCCTCAAGAACGAGCTCTTCGACAAGAGGGGATTCCGGTGCAAGGGCCATGAAAGTGACACCCCAGAGTGTGTCGGGCCTGGTTGTGAAGACCCTGATCTTTGTATCCGATCCTTCGACAGGAAAATCTATTTCCGCACCGGTGCTCTTTCCTATCCAGTTTCTCTGCATGGTCTTGACGTGCTCCGGCCATCCTGTGAGCTTGTCCAGGTCGTTCAGCAGCCTTTCCGCGTAATCCGTGATCTTGAAAAACCACTGTTCGAGGTGCCTTATGGTAACGCTGGTTCCACATCTTTCACATTTTCCGTCTTTCACCTGCTCGTTCGCAAGAACAGTTTTACACTTGGGACACCAGTTGACAGCTGCCTTCTTCTTGTAGGCCAAACCATTCTTGTAGAGCTGGAGAAATATCCACTGGGTCCATTTGTAGTACTCCTCGTCGCAGGTCGCGATTTCTCTGCTCCAGTCGTAGCTTATACCGAGTTTTTTCACCTGTCCCCGAATAGTGTTGATGTTCTTCCTCGTCCACTCTTCAGGATGAATTCCCTTTTCGATCGCGGCGTTCTCGGCGGGAAGTCCGAATGCGTCGTATCCAAACGGGTGGAGGACGTTGTATCCTCTCATCCTCTTGTATCTTGCGACTATGTCACCTATGACGTAGTTTTTCACGTGCCCTACGTGGAGAGTTCCAGAGGGATACGGAAACATCACGAGAGCGTAATACTTGGGTTTTTCAGACCTCTGAGGTGTATAGAAGACCTTCTTTTCTTCCCATACTTCCTGCCATTTTTTCTCTATTTCCTGTGGTCTGTATTCCTTCATGTCTACACCTCCTGATATTTCCTTCTCAAAGTTAATAATATCAGATTTTTCAGCCATTTGTGATAGAATTTTTCGGAAAGGGGCTGGAAGTATGAGGGTGGTACTGATAGTTTTGGACAGCGTGGGAATAGGTGAGATGCCCGACGCTCATCTGTACGGCGATGAAGGGAGCAACACCATTGTGAACACCGCAAAAGCGGTAGGTGGATTGCACCTTCCAAATATGGCAAAACTGGGTCTCGGCAACCTCGACGACATACCAGGTGTTGAGCCTGTGAAACCCGCAGAAGGCATCTACGGGAAAATGATGGAAAAAAGCCCCGGTAAAGACACGACGACCGGACACTGGGAAATAGCGGGAGTCATCCTCAAGAAGCCGTTTGACCTGTTTCCAAATGGTTTTCCCAAGGAACTGATAGAAGAGTTCGAGAGAAAAACGGGGAGAAAAGTCATAGGTAACAAACCTGCATCCGGTACGGAAATCATAAAAGAACTCGGTCCGATCCACGAGAAGACCGGTGCTCTGATCGTGTACACATCAGCGGACAGTGTGTTTCAAATAGCGGTAAAGAAAGAAATCGTTCCCCTGGAGGAACTTTACAGGTACTGCGAAATCGCCAGGGAACTTCTGGATGAAATGGGATACAAAGTTGCCAGAGTCATCGCAAGACCCTTCACGGGAGAGTGGCCCAACTACCTTCGGACACCCGAAAGAAAGGACTTCTCGCTCGAACCGGAAGGTAAAACACTCCTCGATGTCCTCACGGAGAACGAAATACCCGTTTACGGTGTTGGCAAGATCGCAGANATATTTGCTGGAAGAGGCGTGACGGAAAATTACAAGACAAAGGACAACAACGATGGAATAGACAAAACGATCTCACNCATGAAGGAGAAAAATCACGACTGTCTGATCTTCACAAATCTTGTGGATTTTGACACCAAATACGGTCACAGAAACGACCCCGTTTCTTATGCCAGAGCCCTCGAAGAATTCGACGTGAGATTACCTGAGATCATACATAATCTGAATGAGGACGACGTTCTTTTCATCACGGCAGATCACGGATGTGATCCCACAACTCCCTCAACGGATCACTCCCGAGAAATGGTCCCCCTCCTTGGATACGGAGGAAGACTGAAAAAAGACGTTTACGTTGGCATCAGGGAAACCTTCGCCGACCTGGGCCAAACCATCGCCGATATCTTTGGAGTTCCCCCTCTTGAAAACGGAACCTCCTTCAAAAACCTCATATGGGAGTGAAAAATGAGACCATGGCATACCTCGAAGTTCTCAGGTATCTCTACCACAAAAGACCTATGGGAAAGGTGAAACCAGGTCTTGAGAGGATCTCAATGCTACTTTCAAAGCTGGGAAACCCCCATCTGAAATACAAAACCATACACGTAGGTGGCACGAATGGGAAAGGTTCCGTAACGAACATGATAAGTCATATCTTGATATCTCAGGGATACAGAGTGGGATCCTATTACTCCCCTCACCTGAGCACGTTCAGAGAAAGGATAAGGTTAAACGAAGAGTACATATCCGAAGAGGACGTGGTGAAGATCTACGAAAAAATGGAGCCGATTCTGAACGAGCTCGACAAAGAAGAAATATTCTCCCCAAGCTTTTTTGAAGTTGTGACGGCGATGGCTTTCCTCTACTTTGCGGAAAAAAACGTTGACATCGCCGTCCTGGAAGTTGGTCTTGGAGGCAGACTGGACGCAACGAACGTGGTGTTCCCTCTTTGTTCTACCATCGTCACGGTGGACAGAGATCACGAAAAAACGCTGGGATACACCATAGAACAGATCGCGTGGGAAAAATCCGGAATAATAAAAGAAGGAGTTCCCCTTGTGACAGGAGAGAGAAAAAGAGAAGCTCTCAAAGTGATGGAAGATGTTGCACGAAAGAAGAATTCAAGGGTGTACGTCATTGACAAAGATTTTTCCGTCAGAGTTAAATCTCTGAAACTTCACGAAAACAGATTCGATTACTGTGGGGAAAACACCTTCGAAGATCTCGTCCTGACAATGAACGGTCCTCACCAGATAGAAAACGCCGGTGTTGCCCTGAAGACTCTTGAAGCAACAGGACTTCCATTGAGCGAGAAAGCAATACGCGAAGGCTTGAAAAATGCGAAGAATCTGGGAAGATTTGAAATCTTAGAGAAAAACGGGAAGACGTACATCCTCGATGGAGCGCACAACCCTCACGGAGCGGAAAGCCTTGTCAGAAGCTTGAAATTGTACTTCAAAGACGAACCATTGAACTTGGTAATAGGCATTCTGGATGACAAGAACCGGGAGGACATTCTTCGAAAGTACACCGGAATCTTCGAAAGGGTCATAGTCACCCGTGTTCCTTCACCTCGTATGAAAGACATGAACGGCCTTGTTGACACGGCAAAGAAGTTCTTCAAAAACGTGGAAGTCATAGAAGATCCCCTGGAAGCGATCGAATCCAGTGAGGGAGACACAGTTGTTACAGGATCACTGTTTCTGGTGGGATACGTGAGGGAGTTCCTGACAACCGGAAAGATAAATGAGGAGTGGAAACTATGATAGCGGGAATCTCTGGAAGAGTCTTGAAAAAGAGTGGAAACGTTCTCCTCGTGGAAACAAAATCTGGAGTCGTCTTTGAAATCGTCTGCGATGTTCAGACCAGTGAAGAAGTGAAAGAAGGCGAAGAATGTTTTCTTCACACGTTTTTGAACGTTTCGCAGGACGGAATTACCCTCTATGGGTTTTCAAATGAGAGAAAAAAGGAACTCTTCCTTTCTCTCACAAAGGTTTCCAGGCTTGGGCCAAAAACGGCCTTGAAGATCATCTCGAACGAAGATGCGGAAACACTGGTGACAATGATCGCCTCTCAGGACGTGGAAGGCCTTTCAAAACTTCCCGGCATCAGTAAGAAAACAGCAGAACGGATCGTGATGGAATTGAAAGATGAATTCGAAAGTGCTGGAATAAAAGACATGAGAATCTATCACGAATCTTTAGAAGCCCTGGTGTCACTGGGATACCCGGAGAAACAGGCAAGAGAAGCGGTGAAACACGTGTACAGAGAGGGAATGAAAACATCCGAGTTGATAAAAGAAGCTTTAAAGTTTCTGAGTCAAAGATAGTTTCTTTTCAATGTAAAGCAGAAAGAATCCAAGAGTTAATGAGAGTACAAGACTCAAAACAGATGGCAGAACGACGTTTGTATCCATCTTTTTTGGAAGAACCTCGTAGAGAGACGCAAGAATCATTCCACCGATGAAACTGTAAGTTTCCTCCCGGAATCTTTTCAAAAGAAAGTTCATGATCTTCACAGAGACGAGAATTCCGGCGACAACTCCGATGGAGAATATCAGAAGCTCACCAATTATCAGGTGCGAAACCAGATAAAGAACGTAATCGTAAACACCGAAAATCAGAAGGATCAGCGAACCACTGATGCCGGGTACCACCATGGCCATCGCCGCTACGAAACCCGCCAAGACGAGAAGGAACATGTTTTCTTTTGCAGTTGTTCCACCTGAAAAATGCAACATAAAAATCAAAAACATCCCAAGCAAGACGAAAAATATGTTCACAGGTTTGATCGAGAAATACTCCTTTGTTTTCACAAAGCTAACGATGACGAGTCCCAAAAAAAAGAAATGTGTTGGAATCGGATACTTCGAAAGGGAGATTTCTAAGAAACGTGCTATACCAAATATTCCCACCAAAACACCTGTTCCCACAGGTATCAGCACCTTCAGAGATTTCGAATTTCCATGAAAAAAAGAATTCACCGATTCTATCAGTTTCTCATAGATACCCATGAGAACGGCGATTGTACCACCGCTGACACCCGGTACCACGTTCGCTATTCCCATAAGAACACCTGAAAAGAAGAACCACACCTTCATTCCTCCCTGAGTTTATTCTTGGCCACAAGAACTAGCTTCCTTGCATCCTCTTCATCGTACGCTTCTTTCTCTTCCAACTCTTTGATGACCTCTTCCACATCAAGGTTCACTTCTTCTGCCGTGAGATCATCTGGTATCTCCTCTGAATTTTCGAGAATTTCTCTGGCTCTGTTTTTCACCTCATCGACATCCACATATTCTTCGCGATTAGATTTCTGAACTTTACCGAGGAGTTCTTCCAGAAAATCGAGTTTTTCCGCAAAGGCTTCACTTGGTTTCTCCTCCGGAATCTCTTCGACGGTACCCTCTGGCAGTTCCTCAACAACTCCTGGAATCTCTTTAGCAACACTGGATTTCTTCTCAGAGCGCATCGCCAGGCGTTTCGTCAAGAACCTTTGAAGAAAGAAAACTGATAAGAAGGTGGCAGCAGAAACAACCATCGGCAGCCAGAAAGGGATACTCTTTGTAGCTTCAACCTTTTTTGATTCAGAACCTGCCTTCTCGGTTTCTATATATTTTTTCCAGACCTCTTCCGGGACACTCAATCTTTTCAGAATTTCTTGTGCCACTACGTTATCCGGAAAATTCGAAAGGTAAGCACGGGCTTTCTCGTAGTCACCTATCGCGTAGGCACAGATTCCCATTTTCAGTTTCACAAGGGAATCTCTTTCTTCAATGGTTGGATCCTCTCGAAGCGCATTCTCAAAAAGTTCGAGTGCCCTTCTGTAGTCACCTTCGAGGTATGCACTCAGAGCACTGGAATAGAGATCATTGGCAACAGAAACAAGAGAAAGCAAGATGAAAATCAAAATCAATCCTTTGACAACCGCCACTCTTCTACCGATACTCTCACCTTCTCATCGAACACAATGAAAAGACCCTCGTTCCCCAAGAACACATCGATAATTCCCCTGTCGAACCGCTGAGCTTTTCCAGCAGAAAGATCCAGAATGACGCCATCGTAAACAACCAGTATCCTGCCCTGAAAGTTCAGGACCTTTTTTGGAACAGTGAGACCGTAATTTTTTGTTTCCGATCTGCTGCTGGAAACGAAGGCGATAGATCCATCGTTGAGCAAAATATAGAACGCATCGTCTTTGAAAGAAGCATCTACTATTTTCACCTTCTCTCCGAACAGAGAACTTAACACTCTTCCTTTCTCCTTGAAATCCGAACCTATTGCAACAACCTCTCCATCCGTTATGAGAAGGTAGTTTCCATTCTCTGATTTCATTCGAACCGTTGTACCGGGAGAGGTAGCGAGAAGTTTTTCCGCTCCATTCCTGAAAAGATAGTACCTCACACCACCCGGAACCACTCTGGCATAGATAATCGCATTCCTTGTTATCAGAGCATCACTGATATCACCGACAAGAGGAAAGGGTGCGTATTTCTTTATTCCTATGTTGTCCACTATGAAAATGTCGCCTTCACCTACGAACGACGCGTAATCTTCTACCTTTTTAAAAAACTCTATTTTCTTGTCGAAAACCTTCTTGTCCCAGGCAAAAACTCCCGACTCGGTAGCGATGTAGACTTCCTTACCCACCAGGGCTCCAGACAAATAGGAAGAAAGCTCCAGAGACCTGATCCGTTCTAAAAAGTTTTCAAAGAGAATCTTAACTGGCAGCACGGAAAGTTCAGTACCTTTCGTCTCTTTAGCTTCAACAACCTTTTGAACACTTTCCTCAGAGAGCTCCGGGTTTTTCGATGGAAGGTATTCCTCGTAATCATCGCTCCTGAAACCGGAAAAAACCTGAACCTCGTACTTCAAAAGTTCTCTTATGTGGGCTACGTTCTCCTCACGGGAATAGAGATCGTAAAAATTCCCGCTCAACTGCTCAACTTTACCCACCCGACAGGACTGAATGGAAACGAAACCATCTCCCCTTCCTTTTACGAACTCCGGATAGAACCTTTCGAGTTCCGTTCCGGACACATCAACTCCGTAAGGCGGTGTGTCTCCACAGATGGATACTATTTCCACATCGTTTCTTGAAAACCCCCCGAGTTCTTTCACAAGTTGAGAATCCGGAAGGATTTCCTGCACCACCTCACCCAGGGTGTCTATGAGATTTCTGATGTGCAACGTCAACATCTTCAGCTTCGTCCACTCTATTCCGAATATGTCTTCCAACACCTCTGGGTCTTTGCCGTAGAAGATAGAAGAGAAGTAGAGGGGATTCACCACGTTGGTACCCTGAACCGGCGTTGAAAGAAGAACGACTTTTCTGACGTTGTTCACCTCAGGATGACGTTGTAGCATCCTCAAGACGATCAGTCCACCTGTTCCATGTGCAAGGATGTCGAACTCGTACTGTGAGTACTTCAAGATCTCTTGGGAGAGAAAATCCGATTCGAAGTCAATGAAGCTTCTTCTTCCTTCCTTTTCTATGAAACTCCTGTACATCTCGCTGTAAGCCAGGGAACGCGGTTCATAAAGAGCGTATTCGTACGTCATGATCGTTCTGTCGGGGAAAATCGTCTCCCATATGTTATTGTCCTTAACGACACCTTCAAAGGTAGGATCTTCTCCAGGTACCAGAAGAACAGCTGGCCCGGAGCTGTTCACAGCTTCCCTCAGAAGCCTTATCCCATGTTTTTGAAAACCGGCCGATCTCAAAACCACTCCAAAAACGGAAAGATGGTACGTGAAGGCCTCCACATAATATCCTCTTTCGTCCTTTCCTATCATCGATCCGGGAATGATACGGTATCCACCATCCTCTGTCGCGTACGCAAAGGTGAGATTGTTGTAATTCTCCCCTCTGAGGTATTTGGCGTCGAAATAGTATTTGAGACGTATCGGTTTCAGAGCAAACTCATCTACGCCGTCCGCAAATTCCACCCTGTAAAGATCTCCCACGAACACATCCGGATAAAGCTTTCTTTCTTCATCGGAAACCCTCGTGATTTTCAAAACCTTTTGTTTTCCAAAAGCTCCAGGTGGTATCTCCACCCTCAAATTGATAAAACCAGATTCCGCTCCTTCTTTTCCAATCTTCAAGGAGCCTTCTTTTTGAAAAAAGATCAGAAGGAAAAACACCGTTATGCTTATAAACACCAGGGTAAAAAACAGAATCTTCCTTTTCAAAACAATTTCTAGGAGTTTTTTTAAAAAACTCATCTCTCCTCCACCATCTGTTTGAGTTCTTTCAGAAGAAACAGCGTGCGAAAGAGACCTTCTGATTCGATACCTTTCAAAACTTCTTCATAATACTTATCGGCCATCTCACGAGCTTTCTGAATCCCCACCTTTTTCACAAGCGTCACTTTTTCTGTGTCTTTTCCGAGGTCCTTTCCCACCTTTTCGAAAGATCCAAGAATGTCTTTCAGATCGTCGTATATCTGGAAAGCCACCCCGAACTTCTCTCCGAGGAGTTTCATCTTGGTGTGATCCTTTTCTTTCAGGATAAATGGAGCTGAGAAACAGAAGGCAAATAGCGCTCCCGTTTTGAAAGCGTACATTCTCTCCACCATCTCCTGCGAGATTTCCATCTTTCTTCTTTCGAATTCCACATCCATCGCTTCCCCCAAAAGAAGTTTGTAGGCCGTTTCCGAAAACTCTTCAAAAATCTTTGAATTTCCGATTTTAGATATCTGAGAAAAAGCGAGGAAGAACAGACCATCTCCCGCAAGAAGGGCGATATCTTCACCATAGGTCCTATGACAAGAAGGCTTCCCTCTTCGAAAATCCGCGTTATCTATTGGGGGAAGATCATCGTGTATCAGAGAAGCCGTGTGAAAGAGTTCAACGGCCACCGCCACATCGAGAAGCTTTTCCTCTTCCACTCCCAAATCCTCACCCAGTGTCAAGACGAGGAGAGGACGGATCCTCTTTCCTCCAACCGTCGCGGAGTACAGCATGGCTTCTTCTGTGAGAAGATCCCATCCAGGCCTCAAAATCTCGCGTATTCTTTCTTCAACTTTCTCCTTCTTCATCTTCTTCCCTCTTCTTTTCTNTCATCTGTTTGAACGTATCTATGTTCAGATTTTCAACGAACTTCTTGAANTCCTCTTCCTCGTCCTGTGTTTCGTTTACTTCCAACTCGATAGAGTGTTTCTCCACCAGATTGTCCGATACGAAAATGGGTGCCCCGGTCTTCACAGCGAGTATGATCGCATCGGAAGGTCTGGAATCGATATCTATCAAAGCAGCCTCTTCATCTTCCTCGTCCGTGTACGTGAGATCTCTTATCACGAGGGTTGCGTAGAAGGTGTTATCCTTCAAAGAGTGAATGATCACCTTATCCACGCGTGCTTCGAGAGATTCAAGAACACTCAAAAGGAGATCGTGAGTCAGAGGACGCGGAAACTCCATCTTCTCCATCGCGAGGGCCAGAGCATGCCCTTCACACGCTCCTATCCAGATGGGAAGCACTCTATTTGTACCTTCAATGCCGAGAATAACTACTGGCGTGTTACTCACTCTATCGAGCGCCAGAGTCTTCACCCATGCCTTCCTCAAGACAGTTCCCTCCTTTCTGAAACACTCCGCACCAGACTTTATTTTACAACTAAATTTCAATACGAAAAAGGAACCAACCAGTTCCTGTAGAATCCTATTTGAAAGGGGGAAGAGAACATGAAAAAACTGACCGTCTACCTTGCAACGACGAATCCGCACAAAGTTGAAGAAATAAAGATGATCGCTCCAGAATGGATGGAGATTCTGCCCTCTCCCGAAAAAATCGAAGTAGTCGAGGACGGTGAAACGTTTCTGGAAAACTCCGTGAAAAAGGCCGTGGTCTACGGGAAAAAACTCAAACATCCTGTGATGGCGGACGATTCCGGACTGGTCATCTATTCCCTGGGAGGATTCCCCGGTGTCATGTCTGCCCGGTTCATGGAGGAACATTCCTACAAAGAGAAGATGAGAACCATACTGAAGATGCTTGAAGGAAAAGATAGAAGAGCTGCTTTCGTGTGCAGTGCTACCTTTTTCGATCCTGTGGAAAACACCCTTATTTCTGTTGAAGACAGAGTAGAAGGCCGAATAGCCAACGAAATAAGAGGGACAGGCGGTTTCGGATACGATCCGTTCTTCATACCGGATGGATACGATAAGACCTTCGGCGAAATTCCTCATCTCAAAGAAAAAATTAGTCACAGATCAAAGGCCTTCAGAAAGCTCTTTTCGGTTCTTGAGAAGATCTTAAAATCAGAAAACCAGTGAATCCCAGGAGAATCAGCACGGCACTCAGCAGCTGAGCAGCTTTTATGTTTCCAATCATGAGGCTATCGACCCTCAATCTCTCTATTATGATTCTTCCAAGGGAATAGAGGACAAAATAGAGGCACGTTACTTCGCCGTGCCTTTTCCTGTACCTTTTGAAATAAACACTCAACATGAAAAACACCAGCAGATCCCATATGGACTCATAAAGAAACGTAGGATGAAAAAAGGAATAATCTTTGTACACAACGGGTCTGTAGGGCTCTGGCACAAACATTTTCCACGGAAGGTTCGTGGGAACACCGAATGCCTCGTAGTTGAAGAAGTTTCCCCATCTTCCTATCGCCTGCCCCAGCGGCAATACGGAGGTGAACAAGTCTGTTGCCTGCAAAAAAGTGAAGGAAGGCTTTTTCAATCGAACATACAAGAAGCCTGTGAGAAGAGCACCAATCACAGCTCCATGTATGGCAAGTCCTCCTTCCCAGATCTTCAAAGCATCCCACAAACTTCTGTAATACTTCAAATTGAACAAGACATAATAAAGGCGCGCTCCAACAATACCGGCTATCACTCCGTAGAAAATGAGCTCATCGAATTCTTCCAAGTTTATGCCTTCATTCTTCGCTCTCTTTCTTGCCACAAAGTAGCTGATCAAAAAGCCCGTGAGGATCAAAGTGGAATACCATCTGAGTTCAAAGCCTCCGATTCGAAATATGTACCTGCTGAGCAGAATTTCTCCGCTGAAAACCTTTGATAGAAAAATAAACAGAAAAACGAAGAAAAGCGTCGATCCAGCAGCAATTGAGAGAAAGGCGAGGATTTTTTTCATTTTCTTCTCCGCCCCCAGATAACCCTCAGTGCTATTTTGTATCTGGTAGGAATGAGTACAACATGTCCACTATCCATAACTACCGCGGTTCTTGCTTGTTTTCCAAACGTCGCGTTTATTATTTTGTTCGCGTAAAAATCCACGTTCTTGAGCCTCTTTTCCACAGAAGTACTGATAGGCATAACGGCTATCACTCTTTCTCTTGGAAGAAACACCTTTCTTCCAAAGGAAACAAAACTCACTTTTCCACCCCCACAGTGAGTATGATACCATTTTTTAGGGGGGTGAAATAATGGATGCTCTGGGAAAACTTTACACCTCGACCGCTATAGTAACCGTGAACGTGGAAGGGAAACTCAACGGGATCACTGTAGCGTGGGTGACGAGAGTTTCCTGGCAACCTCCCATGGTGGCCGTTTCGATAGGAAAAACCAGATACACAAGAGAACTCATGGACAGGACAGATTCCTTTGCTGTGTGCATTCTCGGAAAAGACGCAAAAGAAATAGCTGAATACTTCGGAACTGTTTCTGGCAGAAACACAGACAAATTCAAAAAATATCCCTACACGATGAGCGAAGGGAACCTTCCCATTCCAGAAGGAACAATCGCTTACATTGAGTGCGACAAGACTGGACAGTTTGAAGCGGGGGATCACATCGTCTACATCGGAACTGTGCGAAGGCAGAAAGCACTGAAAGATGAGCCTCCTCTCATATTCGGAGAACACGAACTGTTGTGAAAGGCAGGGCTCGCCCCTGCCTTTATTTTTTTTCACGTTTCTTAAAACAGCTCGAAAAAAGTCCCCGTACACTGGAGGCGGGAGGTGATCGAGGATGAAAAGGCTTTTTACGCTGATACTGATTTCCCTGCTGGTCGCGCTCGTTTTTTCTCAGGTGAAAAACGTTATCTATTTCATTGGAGATGGTATGGGTCTTTCTCAAGTCTATCTCACCAGCATGCTCGAAGGAAGACCACTCTCGTTCATGAAGACTCCTTACATCGGACTTGTGAAGACACACTCCGCAAACAGCTGGGTGACTGATTCCGCAGCAGCGGGCACAGCGCTGGCATCGGGGTTCAAAACGAACAACGGTATGATCAACATTCTCCCCGATGGAACGGTGGTACCCACTATCTTCGAAGTGGCAAAGACCTACGGAGTTCGAACGGGTATCGTTGTTACCTGCAGAGTAACACATGCGACGCCGGCTGCTTTCTACGCACACGTTAAAAGTAGAGATGAAGAGAACGAAATAGCAAGACAACTCGNTGAGAATGAAACAGTCGATGTGGTGATGGGGGGAGGTTGGGCAAACTTTCTTCCCAAGGATCTCGGNGGAAAACGAGATGACAACCTCAACTTGATTGAACTTGCAAAAGAAAAAGGGTATATATACGTGAAAACCAGAGAGGAACTCTCAAAAATCTCCGCGGATTCAGATAAAATACTCGCTCTCTTTGCACCAAGTCACCTGGATCCTGCAAGTAGCAGAAAGGAGCAGCCGATGCTCTATGAAATGGTGGAAAAAGCGCTCGAGATACTGTCGAAAGATGATGAACCCTTCTTCCTCATGGTGGAAGGCTCCCAGATAGACTGGGAAGCCCACGATAACGACATCTACGGGGTCTGGAAAGAAGTCAAGGAATTCGACAAAGCCGTTCAGGTGGCGCTTGATTTCGCCCTCAAGAGGGGAGACACCCTCGTCATTGTAACTGCCGACCACGAAACGGGTGGATTAGGGCTTTCTTCGGGCGACTACAGAGTAGATGTGGACAAAATCAGAAACTTCAAAAAAACAACGGACTGGATCATGGCAAATTACTCTCCAAAAGATCAAGAGAAATTCAAAAAGGCCATCGAAGAGTATTTCGGTTTGACTCTTTCTGATGAGGATCTGAACAGGATTTCCATGTCCAAAAATCCAAAGATCGAACTTGGAAGGATCCTGGGAGAAAAGGTTAGCGTTGGGTGGACCACCACAACACATTCAGGAACTCCCGTTCCCATCTTCGCTTTTGGTCCGGGTGCCGAAAACTTCACCGGATTTCTCGACAACACCGAGATTCCAAGGATCATAATGAAACTCACAGGGTACACTCTTCAATATCCACTTCTGAAAGAACCCGTAACGAAATGAGGGGCGATCTGCCCCCTCATTTGAACACATCGAGCTCTTCTACCTCATCAAACACACCTATGATCTTGTAAAACGCCGTGACCTTTTCCAGGTCCCTAATATCCTCTTCTTTCAAAGGTGCCTCAACTTCCACAAAGAACACGTAATCTCCCAAGAACGTCCTTGCGGGCCTTGACTCCAGCTTTCTGAGGTTTATTCCTCTGCTTGCGAAGATATCCAGAACTGCCTTCAAAGAGCCCGGTCTGTCCTGAACTCCAAAGAAAAGGGAGGTGTATTTCCCTTCCATCTTTCCTGTTTTCCTTCTTATGATGTAGAACCTCGTTATATTCTTTTCTTTCAAGTCCTGAATGCTCCTCCGCAATATGAGTAACCCATACATCTTTGCAGCACTCTCTGACATGATGGCAGCGGATTCGTCATCCAGGAGGTTCACAGCGTCGCTCGTCGAAGAAGTGTACCGAATCTCAGCGTGCGAAAGGTACGTGTTGATGAATCCAAGAGACTGAGATATGGCCTGGGGATGAGAGTAGATCCTTTTTATCTCCTTCAGATCCAGTTTTTTCTTTGACACGAGACAGTGGTGTATCTCGAGCTTTGCCTCGCCAAACACCTCTACTTCGTGGTTGAGCAAGGCGTCCAGTACAGGGATGACTGTCCCGTAGGTGGAATTCTCAATAGGCACGATTCCATAATCTACCTCACCTTTTTCCACCATTTCTATGATCTCGTCAGTTGTGGAACAGTACTTCAGGGGTATTCTTGAACCTATCAGTTTCATGGCCATCTCATCACTGAAACTTCCCATGGGCCCCAGCACTGCCACCGTCCTGGAAATTCCAAGTAATCTGTACTCTTCTTCTTTGGCAAGTTTCATTATCTCCTCGAATATGCGTCTCATTCTAACAGGATTGAGGTCTGTTCTGTCTAGAATCTCCTTTATCTTCTGTTCTTCTATATCCCTTATATCGATGGGAGAGTCTGTCTTTTTCTTTTCCCTTGCGACATCTCTTGCCACTTTCATTCTCTCTTCGATAAACCTGAGCAGTATGAAATCTATCAACCTGATTTTGTGCCTCATCTCAGTGATATTGGAAGGATCTCTCAAAGCAGCGAGGACTTTTGAGACGATGTTGGGTGTCTCTTCAGGAGTACTTCCTTCGCTGAGGTTTGCAATGACTTCTTTCCCCCGTCTCAGAAACGATTCCTTCTCTTCCTCCCAAGAAAGAAGATGAGAAACGTGATCGATCAAAAAGGGATCCCGAAACGCTGAGCCAAGATAGAAAACAGCACACGACCTGTCCAGAAGTTTCACATAATCATCCCATAACACGTCCTTTAACACAACACCCAATTTTCTCAGAAAATCAAGAAAATTCTCGATTGCTTCATCGGAGACCTTCTCAACAACATAAAACTCAGAGTAAGCGAATTCTCCGTGAAAGACCGGAAAGATGCTTGCAAAACGAATCGATTCTTCCTTATAAAACGGAATTGATTTTTCCTTGATGGGATAGAGATCAACGATTCTCTGATTCGAAGATAATATCTCGAGAATCTCACTCGAGACGATGAGACCCGCGTCTTCAATCGATTCGGAAAGCTGCCACTCTGAATCTTCCAGTTCCTTTCTCAAAGCGTCCATAAGAGTTCCTTTCCCGGAAACATAAACTTTCAAATTATCCTACCTCCTTGAACTCTGATCTCTCAAAATATTCTACAACACGGAATTTTTAATCATCAATCGCTTTTTCGTTGGTTCTATTAAAGGAAACTTCAAATTACGTATAAGGAAATTTGAATTCACACATAATTATTACATAATGATGCGTGGTATAATCTGGCTTGAACACCATATCGTGGAGGGGTGATAAAGTGAAAACAGCTATTCTCGACAGATTCGTGTTTTCTGACGAAGTTAGAGATATCATAGAAAACGCCCCCGAGATAATAATACCAGAGAGCAGAAAAGAAATACTTGACCTTGCCATAGCCGGTAGAGACCTTTTCGAAGTAGGCTACGAAGTTCCTGGCAAAGGCTTCGTGGTCGAAGCAACAGTTACCCGCTGTAAAAATGGTCTGGTGGTCAATTACCCCGAACCCTACATGAGACGAAGAGACCCAAACGCACTCGTAGTTGGTGACAATCTGGAAACGGACAAGCTGCGTTTCAGAGAAAGATTCGGAAAAGAATTCGAACCTATTCGACAGGAAACCTTCGAGTGGCTGAAAAAACAGGAGTTGATCCTGCTACCTTTCATGGCCGGTGGATACGATTACGGATATCCTGCCGTTCTGATAGCCCCCAAAAACGCCGGGTTCTTCGTCGGCGGTCTTGCCGATCTCCAGTTCTTCGTACCGGCCAGCGAAGTCCCCGAGAATTTCAAACCCAAACTCTACATGTTCTTAGCCCCGCCTTTCAGACACACACACTTCGACGGCAAACAGGTGGTCGTCCACTACAGACACAACTCCCACTACGAGATCTTCTCCTACAATCTTTATCCAGGTCCCAGCGCCAAGAAAGGAGTCTATGGATTTCTTCTCCACGTAGGCGAGAAAGAAAAATGGGTCACCGCGCACGCATCTGCAGTGAAGGTTATCACACCCTACGAAAACGAGCTCGTGATCATGCATGAAGGAGCAAGCGGAGGAGGAAAGAGTGAAATCCTCGAAGAGATACACAGAGAACCGGATGGAAGAATAAAGCTCGCCGAAAACATTGTGACCGGTGAAAAATTCTATATGGAACTGAAACAATCCTGTGTTCTCATGCCTGTAGCGGATGACATGTTTATGTGCCATCCAAAGCTCCAGACGGGAAAGAAACTCGTGGCCAAAGACGCGGAAGCTGGATGGTTCATAAGGGTCGACCACATAACAGAATACGGAAGCGCTCCGGATCTGGAAAGGCTGACCATACATCCACCTGAACCGCTCATATTCCTCAACATCTACGCCGTTCCAAACTCAACCGCATTGATCTGGGAACACATCGAAGATGAGCCAGGAAAACCATGTCCGAACCCGCGTGTCATCATACCGAAACGTTTTATGAAGAACGCGGTTTCCGAACCCGTGAAAGTGGATGTGAGAAGCTTTGGAGTGAGAACTCCTCCTTGCACGAAAGAAAAACCAACGTACGGGATCGTGGGTTTGATGCAGATTCTGCCCCCTGCGCTGGCATGGCTCTGGAGACTGGTAGCACCAAGAGGACACGCAAATCCAAGCATTGTCAGCACCAAAGGTATGACCAGCGAAGGAGTAGGATCCTTCTGGCCCTTCTCTTCTGGAAAAATGGTAAGACTCGCTAACATTCTTCTCGAACAGATCATAGATACACCAGAGACAAGATACATCCTCGTACCAAATCAGTACATCGGCGCTTACAAAGTAGGGTTCATGCCGGAGTGGATTGCAAGAGAGTATCTCTCAAGGAGGGGCGGCGTCAGATTCAGACCAGACCAGCTCGTTCCATCGAAATGTTCGCTCCTCGGTTTTTCTCTCAAAGAGATGAAGATCGAAGGAAACACCATTCCGAAAGAACTTCTGCAGCCACACTTGCAATCTGAAGTAGGTGAGGAAGCTTACGAAAAAGGTGCCCAAGAGTTGAAAGACTTCTTCAAGAGAGAACTGAAAAAATTCCTGACCGAAGACCTGAATCCCGTGGGAAGAGAAATCATCCAGTGCTGTCTCGACGACGGATCTCTCGATGACTATCTCAAGATCATACCGATGAATTTTTAAAGCGGGGAGAATTCCCCGCTTTTTTAAAGTCCGAAGTCTTCCAGCGTCAGAATCACCTTGAACCTTCCCGGCTGTCTCACCCCAGATTCCACTACCAGAAAGTAGTCACAGATCCTCTGAGGAGAAGAACAGTCTGCACAGAATCCTGTTTTTGTGCACGGTGTTTCCAGATTCAGTCGTTTCGAATTCATCGGAGAGATGTATCTCAGCCTTTCTCTCGCCTCCTCTACGTCTTTCACCACCTTGTTCACACTCGCTATCACAACCACGTTTTTTGGTCCAAAAACAACGGCGGCTACCCTGTTACCGTTCCCGTCGAGAAAGACCAATTTTCCATCTTCCGTTATGGCATTCGCACTGGTGAAGTAATAGTCAGCCCAGAAACTCTTTCTGTATATCTCCTCCACTTCCTCCCTCGTTTTGGCAGCTGCCCTGTCAAGGAAGTTGTACCTGCCGCTGCGCAAAAGTTCAATCACACCTGTATCTGCCAGAGTGAGGGAACCACCAGCCGATACCGTTGCACCCTCCGGGATAAGCTCTTTCACTCTCTCAAGAATTTCTTCACGATCACGAGCAATCCATACCTCATGTTTCTTTTTTCTTAAGTTGTTAGCCACGTGCTCTGCGAGTTTCTCTTTTTTCCATAGCCATAGTTCCTCTCTCAAGCTCATAACTCTATACCTCCTTTTTGTCGAATTTGTGTGATTTATAGAGAAAATCTTATTAACTGAAACTAAAATGGTAGGTTTGGTGGTAGGTTTTGTGTACATTTTGTAGTATCTGATTTTTAATTACATACCGTATATTGTATTAAATTGACGAACAATTGCATGGAATTGAATATATGCAAAACAAACCTACCACCAAACTCTGTATTGACCATTTTAGGACAACTTCAGGGTGGTAGGTTTCTGAAGCTCTCATCAATAGACTATTTTAGTCTTTACAAACAATATTACCGTTCAGATTCAAGATTCTACAACGCTGTTTTAATGGGCGTTGCAGAAAACTTACCACCTAAAATCCAGTATCCAAGCCGATTTCAGAGAAACCTACCACTTACCTACCACTTACCTACCACCCGGGTGGTAAGTTGCAGACATTATTAAAAACCTCATCAGAAGCTTGTTCAAAAATTTCAATACTCGAAACCTACCACCTGCGTCCCCTATTATTTACTACTACTAATAATAGCAGTATAATTGATCTGAAAAGAGGTGGTAAAAAAATGAACTGGAAGGTAGAGCTCTCGGAAATAGAAAAAAAGAAGCGATTCTTTCTAGAAGGCATCTTTGATAAGGACGGTATAGAACTCGATGTGGGTTTCTGCAGATTCTTGGAACCTGTTCGAGTGAAAATGGTCGTTGCAAAGACAAAAGATGGTTTCACAGTCGGTGGATACGTTCACACGGCAATAGAACATCCCTGTGCCAGGTGTCTTGAACCCGCTCGTGTCGAAATAAGTGGAGTTATAGAAGCTCTTTATCTACCGGAAAGCATGAGAAAAAATGTAAAAGAAGAGAAACTTGAATCTTTGAAAAACATCATATACTATCATGAAACGGAATTCGATCTGTCGGAAAGAATCATCGAAGCAATAGTGGTCGCCGTTCCAGAAAAAGTTCTGTGCAAACCGGACTGCAAAGGGTTGTGTCCCTACTGCGGTGCCAACTTGAATGAAGAGCCCGATCATAAATGTGATAAAATTCCTGTGGCTGACAGCAGATTCGAGATCCTTGCTGAGTTAAAAAATAAACTCAAAAACGAGGAGGTATAGAAGATGGCTGTTCCAAAGCAAAAGAGATCCAGATCGAGAACTCATCACAAGAGAGCGAAGATCTACAGAGCGATAAGCGTACCTCTTGAAAAGTGTCCAAACTGTGGAGAATACAAGATGCCACACAGAGTTTGCCTGCACTGCGGTTACTACAAAGGAAAACAGGTGCTTGAGATATCGGAGTGATAGAGTGAAGATAGCGATCGATGTGATGGGTGGTGACAGAGCGCCCGATGAAATTTTGAAGGGCGCTCTTTTGGCTTCAAAAGAAGTTGAGGGAGAGATAGTACTCATCGGACCCGAAGAAATAGTGAGGAACAAAGGTCTTCCCTTTGTTTTTGCCTTTGAAATCGTTAAAATGGACGATCCTCCTCTGGAAGTTCTCAGAAAAAAGAACTCTTCGATGCATGTGGGCTTGAAGTTGCTCTCCGAGGGAAAAGTGGATGCGTTTGTGAGCGCTGGTGCCACTGGTCCTCTCTTTCTTGGTGCCACTTCAATCGTGGGTAAACTGGAAGGCATCGAAAGACCCGCACTTGGAGTAGCTGTGCCTTCGCTCAAGGGAGCTACCGTTCTCATCGACGCGGGGGCGAACGCCAAGGTCAGACCAGAGCATCTGGTTGATTTTGCTTTCATGGGAATCGCTTACTCCAAGGTTCTGGGAGCAGAAAACCCAAGAGTTGGTCTTCTGAATATGGGATCTGAAGAGAACAAAGGACCAGATGATATCAAAAGAGCCTATCAGCTTTTGAAGGAGTTTCTCGGAGATACGTTTTTTGGAAACATTGAAGGCCACGATATAAACCTTGGCACCGTTGATGTTGTAGTGGCTGATGGTTTCTCAGGGAACGTCGCGTTGAAAACCATGGAGGGTACTGCAAAGTTGGTCACGAGTGTGTTGAAGGAGTCTATAAAGGATGGAGGTTTTCTTTCCCTCCTTGGGGCGCTTCTCATGAAGAGAAGTTTTGACAAGATGAAAGAGAAGCTCGACCCCAGGTCCTATGGAGGTACTTTTATATTGGGAGTGAAAGGAATCGTTGTGAAAGCGCATGGATCTTCAGATGCAAAGGCCATAAAGCATGCTATAAAAGTCGCGGAGAAGGGTATTAGAATGAACATCGTTCAGGAGATAGAGAGGGGGATCTCCCATGTGCGGAATAGTGGGGATGGTCGGTGAGAATTTGAAACTCGAAGATCTTGTGACNTCGCTTCAGAAGCTCGAATACAGAGGTTACGATTNAGCGGGTATCGCTTATTTGGGTGATAGTTTCGGAGTGTACAAAAAGAAGGGAAGGATAGATGTTCTAAAGAACGGACTCAAACAAAAGCTGAACGATAGATTCTTCGTCGGAATCGCTCACACGAGATGGGCCACACATGGTGAGCCGAACGACATGAATGCCCATCCTCATATGGATTGCAAAGAAGAAATCGCGGTGGTTCACAACGGCATAATTGAAAATTATAGAGAGATAAGGGAGTTTTTGGAACAACGAGGACACGTTTTTTCATCGGAAACGGATACCGAAGTGATCGCTCATCTTGTGGAGGAAGAGTTCGAAGGTGATCTGCTTGATGCCGTTCTGAAAGCCGTCAAGAAATTGAAAGGAGCCTACGCAATCGCAGTTGTTCATAAAAATGTTCCTGACACCATCGTTGCTGCAAGGAAAGGCAGCCCCCTTGTTGCTGGGATTGGAAGCGGTGTAGGGATTCTCGCGTCGGATGTGACTCCTCTTTTGAGGTTTACGAAAGACGTTGTTTTTCTGGAAGACGGCGACGTGATGGTTTTAAGAAAGGATGGATTTGAAGTTTACAACACGGACGGGGTGAAGCAGCAAAGAAGGGTTTACCACGTTGACTGGGATGAAAAAGCGGCAGAGAAGGGTGGATACAAACACTTCATGTACAAGGAAATAATGGAGGATCCGCAAGCTCTTGTGAATGCACTCGTTGGAAGAGTGAAAAACGATCGACCATTTTTTGAAGAGCTCGAGTACTACGAAGAGCTTCTAAAGGATGCAGATAGAATCCGNGTGGTGTCGTGTGGAACCAGTTACTATGCAGGGTTGGTGTTCANATATTTTCTGGAAAATCACACGGATATAGATGTTGAAGTCGAGGTTTCTTCTGAATTCAGATACAAGAGGCCTCACATAAAGGAAGGGGATGTTCTGATAGCCATCTCACAGTCTGGGGAAACGGCCGATACCCTTGAATCCGTTAGACTCGCTAAAAAGCACGGTGCAAAGATCGTTTCAATTGTGAACGTGGTGGGTTCCACACTCGATAGAGAATCCGATGTGACGCTCTTCATGAACGCGGGGCCCGAAATAGGAGTTGCCGCGACGAAAACCTACGTGGCTGAACTCGCTGTGCTGTACCTTCTTGGACTGAAAGTAATGGAGATAAACGGCTACTGGGATAGGGAAGCAGAAGAGATTCTGGACAAGCTCGTTCGTATGCCAGAACTTCTGGAGAACGTGCTGAGAAAGGATCCTCAAATAAGGGAGCTTTCTGAAAAATACAAAGATTACAGGAACTTCATGTACATAGGAAGAGGATACGGTTATCCCACTGCACTGGAAGGCGCTTTGAAACTGAAGGAAATAACGTACATACATGCCACAGCTTATCAAGCAGGCGAACTCAAACACGGTCCCATAGCCCTTCTGGATGTTGATTTTCCAGTTTTCGCTGTGATGCCGGACGATAGTCTGTTCTTCAAAACCAAGAGCAACGTGATCGAATCTAAATCGAGGAATGCGCCTGTGATTGTTCTGGGAACGGAGGGTAACAGAAGTCTCGAAGAGATCACAGGTGATATCATTCATGTTCCCCCAACCCATGAGAGTCTCTATCCGCTCATGATGGCTCCGGTTATACAGCTGTTTGCTTATCATATAGCGGATTTGAAAGGACTGGATCCGGATAAGCCCAGAAATCTTGCAAAGAGTGTCACTGTGGAGTGATCTGGAGGTGAAACCAGGTGATAGATGTTTTGAAGAAAATCCTGAAAAAGATCTCTGAGAAAGGCGGAGAGAACCCGGTTGTGCTTGATATGAGAAAAACACCTGTTCCAACGGATTACTTTGTGATTTTTACGGCGAATTCCTACACTCATATGAGGGCGATGAGGGACGAACTGATCGATCTGATAAAGGAATTGTCGCTACCCTTGATCTACTATGACAAAGGCGAAGAATACGAATGGTTGATCATAGATGCAGGCAGTGTTGTGATCCACATCTTCACGGAGAAAGGAAGAGATTTCTACGACCTTGAAGGACTCTGGATAGACGCGGACAGGATAAGTGTTTGAGGAGGATGAGAGGATGGCAGGAAAGTTCTGTAGTTTTTGTGGACGCGATATTCAGCAGGTGGAAAGGCTGATTGCTGGTCCCAACAACGTTTACATATGTAACGAGTGTATCGATCTGTTTCACGATCTTCTGAGAAGCGATAGAAAAGTCCGTATAAAAAACGAAATAAAAGAAATTCCAACACCTGCGGAAATCAAGGCCGAACTCGACAAGTACATAATAGGACAGGAAAGGGCGAAGAAAGTCCTTTCTGTGGCTGTTTACAACCATTACAAACGGGTGTTCTCAAACCTGGATTCTAACGATGTGGAGATAGAGAAATCGAACGTTCTTCTCATTGGTCCCACAGGCACCGGGAAAACCTATCTTGCGAGAATTCTCGCCAAAATTCTCAATGTTCCATTCGCCATAGCCGATGCAACACCTCTCACAGAGGCAGGATATGTGGGAGAGGACGTGGAAAACGTTGTTCTCAGGCTGCTGGAAGCAGCGAACTTCGACATTGAGAGAGCACAGTACGGAATCATCTACATAGATGAAATCGACAAGATAGCCAAGAAATCCCCAAATCCTTCGATAACAAGAGATGTCTCCGGTGAAGGAGTGCAGCAAGCTCTCCTCAAGATACTGGAGGGAACGATAGCGAACGTTCCACCACAGGGTGGAAGGAAACATCCGTACCAGGAGTTCATAAAGGTGGACACAAGGAACATCCTTTTCATAGCCGGAGGAGCGTTCGACGGTCTTGAGGAAATTATAAAGAGGCGTATTCAGAGTACCACCATGGGATTCGGTGCGGAGATAAAGAGCAAAAAAGAGATGAGACTTGGAGAGATCCTGAAACATGTAACACCGGACGATCTGGTACAGTACGGTCTCATTCCAGAATTTGTTGGAAGATTTCCTGTGATAGCGACGCTCGATGATCTGTCGGAAGACGATCTCGTTAGGATACTGAAAGAACCGAAGAACGCCGTTGTGAGGCAGTATCAAAAACTGTTCGAGATCGACGGTGTGAAACTGGAAGTAACGGACGAAGCCCTCAGGATCATAGCGAAGAAGGCGATCAAGAGAGGCACAGGTGCACGCGCTCTGAAGAACGTGTTTGAGGAAATGATGATAGATATGATGTTTGAACTTCCAAATTTGAAGAACGTGGAAAAGGTCGTTATCACGGAAGAAGTTGCTCTTGGAAAGGAAAAACCCATCGTTGTTATGAGGGAATCGGCATGAGAGTTCTTGGAATAGAAACGTCCTGCGATGAAACGGCGGTCGCTGTTCTGGACAATGGTAAAAACGTTGTTGTGAATTTCACAGTTTCTCAGATAGAAATCCACCAGAAGTTTGGAGGGGTGGTGCCTGAAGTGGCGGCCAGGCACCACCTCAAAAATTTACCCATTCTTTTGAAGAAAGCTTTTGAAAAAGTCCCACCGGAAACAGTAGATGTCGTTGCGGCCACCTATGGACCTGGCCTAATCGGTGCCCTCCTCGTTGGTCTGTCCGCAGCAAAAGGACTCGCCATTTCGCTTGAAAAACCCTTTGTTGGAGTGAATCACGTAGAAGCTCATGTGCAGGCGGTTTTTTTGGCAAACCCTGATCTGAAACCACCCCTCGTTGTTTTGATGGTTTCAGGTGGGCACACACAGCTGATGAAAGTGAATGAGGACTATTCTATGGAAGTACTGGGGGAGACTCTCGATGATTCAGCGGGAGAGGCGTTCGATAAGGTAGCTCGCCTCCTCGGACTCGGATATCCTGGAGGTCCTGTGATCGACAGAGTGGCAAAGAAAGGAGATCCTGAAAAGTACAGCTTCCCTCGTCCAATGCTGGATGATGACAGTTACAACTTCAGCTTTGCGGGTTTGAAGACTTCTGTTCTCTATTTCCTTCAGAGGGAAAAAGACTACAAGGTAGAAGATGTTGCGGCTTCTTTCCAGAAGGCGGTCGTTGATATTCTCGTTGAAAAAACCTTCCGACTGGCGAGAAATCTTGGAATCAGAAAAATAGCGTTCGTCGGAGGAGTTGCCGCGAATTCTATGTTGAGAGAAGAGGTACGGAAAAAGGCGGAAAGATGGAATTACGAGGTTTTCTTCCCACCGTTAGAACTCTGCACGGACAACGCTCTGATGGTCGCAAAGGCGGGCTATGAAAAAGCGAAAAGGGGGATGTTTTCCCCCTTGAATTTGAACGCCGATCCCAACTTGAATGTTTAGTCTTTCTTTTCGCTTGAAGCGGACGCCGTTTCTTTCTTTTTCTCACTCTTCCTCGAATCTGTTATGTAAAAACCGCTTCCTTTGAAAATAATTCCCACTCTTCCTATCGTTCTTTTCATTTTAGCACCACACTCTTCACAGATAACCTCCGGTGATTCGTTTATGCCGTGCATAACCGTTGTTTCGTATCCACATTCTTCGCACACGTATCTATAGATTGGCATGTCTTTCACCTCCTTCAATAATGCTTTGTCTTCTTCGATAAAAAAATGGTCGGGGCGACTGGACTTGAACCAGCGACCTCCTGCTCCCAAGGCAGGCGCGCTAGCCACCTGCGCTACGCCCCGATCCATTTTTAAATGATACCATTAATCTGTCGCCAGTTCAACTCGCTTTTTCTTCTGATAATATATTATTATGAAAACTCAGGGATAGGGTGGAGATTGATGAAGAAAGTTCTCATCGTTGACGACAGCAAATTCTGGCGGCTTGTCGTTTCTGATATCGTAAAAAACATCAAGAAAGACGTAGAGATCCTCCTCGCAGAGGGTGGAATGGACGGGTTACAGAAGGCTTTGAATCACAGACCCGACTACTTCATCATCGATTACAACATGCCTGATTTTTCTGGGCTGTATCTTTCTGTTGTTTTGAGAGAAATGAAAGCTTTCAAAGACTCAGGAATAGTCATATTAACGGCATCCTCTGACACGATCAATCCCTTCTGGGCGAAAAAGAGTGGAGCGAATCTGTTCATAAACAAAGGAAAAAAAGAGGAAATCGAGAAGGAACTTCAGGTTTTTCTGAACACTCCATACGAGTCTCTCAAAAACTATGAGAGCAGCGAATCTGGAAACGTTTTTCATATCGTTGAAAAGCGATTGAAAAGGGAGATTCTTGAGAAAGAAATTCTCTCTTATCTCAAGTACTCCCGTGACGAGAGATACGTGATTTCCCTTCTTGTTATGCTGTTCAGAAATTTCTCTCTGTTTGGAAGCTTCAGAGCGCTTCTTATTTCCACGAGTGAAGGAAGGATTTACTCCTTTGGAAAGCCGGTTGATAAAGAAGTTCTCAGAAAGTTTTTGATCTCCAAACTGGAAAAACCGACATCTCCATCTTTCTGGTCCTTTCATGGTGTTTTCGGTGAGGGCTCGATTTCGGATGATAACATTTCTGCAGTCGTGAAAGATGACGGAACAGAACTCGGGGTTGTCCTATTCGAAGATGTTGAAAATCCATTCCTCTTGAGAAATGCTTTAGAAGATTCTCTTTCGAGTCTCATGGTTCTTTTCAGAAATCTGAACGACTTTCGAGATTACGTGATCGCTTCAGAAACAGACGGACTGACGGGTTTGTTCAACAAGAGGGCCATCATGAGATTTCTGGAGGAGGTTCTTCGAAGCGGAAAGAATATCGCAGTGGCTATGATGGATATAGACGATTTCAAGAAGATAAACGACACGTTCGGCCATCCTGTGGGAGATGAAGTGTTGAGGGCGGTGGCAAACATACTGAGGGAAACTGTGAAAAGCGGAAAAGTGGGAAGATACGGTGGAGAGGAGTTCATGGTGGTGTTTGAAACAGGTGAACGAGACGCGGTGGTAAAAACGATGAATAGCATCATGGAGAACATCAGAAACTTCGACTGGCAGAAGATATTCGGAAGTGAAAAGAAAGTAACTTTGAGTGGAGGAGTTGCGTTTTCAAAGAAAGAGTCCTCACCGGTGGAATTGATAGAGGAAGCAGACAAAAAACTTTACACAGCTAAGCGTTCTGGGAAAGATCGTTACGTGATATAATAACTGAAAAATCACAGTGGGTGATAGCATGCACGTGCTGAAGCTCGTTTCGGATCTGGAAACACCGGTTTCCACTTTTATGAAGGTTTCCAGAGGAGAAGAATTCGCTTTCCTGCTTGAAAGCGTGGAGCTCGGTTCCGCTTTCGGAAGGCATTCCTTCATAGGTATAGGAAAAAAAGACGTGCTCGTTTTCGAAAAGGGAATCTTGAGAACTTCGAATCAGCAGCTCGATTATACTTCCTCTCCTCTCAAAGCGATAAAAGACTGGCTTGAGGTCTATAGATACAACGTCAAACACGACGAACTCCCTTCGTTCAGGGGAGGAGCAGTTGGCTTCGTCAGTTATGACTACATTTCTTACATAGAGAAAGTCAAAGTCAGAGCCTCTGTGTTTCCCACGTTTTATTTCGTGGTGCCTGAGCATCTCATAATATTCGATCACCTGAAGAACAACGTCTTCATCATCAGCGATAGTCCTGAGGAACTTGCATCGAAGGTCTTGAGCCCTTTTGAAGAGGAACCAGAGAAGAACGTTTTTGTGACAGAACCGGAATCGAACTTCGAAAGAGAGCAGTTCTACAAAGTGGTTGAAAAGGCCAAAAAGTACATTGTAGAAGGTGACATATTCCAGGTGGTTCTCTCTCAGGCTTTCACATTCAAAACGACGCTGGATCCGTTCTACATCTACAGGGCGCTCAGAATGATCAATCCTTCTCCCTACATGTTTTATCTGAAGTTCGGAGACACGGTCGTTTTGGGATCTTCTCCCGAAACCATGGCGAAGGTGGAAGGAGACAAGGCCACTGTGAAGCCAATTGCCGGCACCAGACCGCGGGGAAGAACTGTTGAAGAAGATCTGAAGCTGGAGAGAGAACTTTTGAACGACGAAAAAGAGATAGCAGAGCACGTTATGCTTGTGGATCTTGGAAGAAACGACCTTGGAAGAGTCTGTAAAGAAGGAACCGTGCGAGTGGAGAAGAAGATGGTTATCGAAAGGTACTCCCATGTTATGCACATAGTCTCGCAGGTGAGCGGTGAATTGAAGGACGATAAAGATGCTGTGGATGTGTTCGAAGCGACTTTCCCTGCGGGGACAGTCTCTGGCGCACCCAAAGTGAGGGCAATGGAGATCATAGAAGAACTCGAACCCACCCCACGAGGGCCATACGCTGGAGCCGTCGGGTATTTCTCTTTCCCCGATGATAAAGGAAAGATGAACATGGATTCTGCTATCACCATCAGGTCCTTTTTCTTCAAAGGTAAACAGGGATGGCTCCAGGCAGGAGCGGGTATCGTTTACGATTCCGTTCCGGAGCGTGAGTATCAGGAGACTCTGAACAAACTCAGGGCGTTGTTCAGAAGCCTGGAAGTTGCGCAGAAGATCCAGGGGGGATTGTTTTGAAAAGAGTGATCGTTATAGACAACTACGATTCGTTCGTTTACAACATCGTTCAGTACATCGGTGAGGTAGAACCGGGCTGTGAAATCGAAGTCTTCAGAAACGATGAGATAACGATTGAAGAGATAGAGAGAAAAAATCCTACTCACATAGTTATATCTCCTGGTCCCGGAAGACCTGAAGAAGCGGGTATCTCCGTCGATGTTGTGAGGCACTTCAGCGGGAAGGTCCCAATACTCGGTGTGTGTCTTGGACACCAGGTGATTGGCTACGCTTTTGGTGGAAAGATCGTGCATGCAAAGAGGATTCTTCATGGAAAGACATCGAAGATCGTACACAACGGAAAGGGTGTATTCTCTGGTGTGAAAAATCCACTCGTTGCTACGCGGTACCATTCACTCGTCGTTGAGGAGGCATCCCTTCCTGAGGTTCTGGAAATCACCGCCAAAAGTGACGATGGAGAGATCATGGGACTCCAGCACAAAGAACACCCAACCTTTGGAGTTCAGTTTCATCCAGAATCCGTACTGACCGAAGAAGGAAAGAGAATCATAAAGAACTTCCTGAACATCCAGGATATTCAGAAAAAGAAAGTTTCCGAAGAAGTGGAAATTGACATCGTTTCCGCTCTCAAAAAACTCGTAGAGTTTGAAGATCTCACTTTTGAAGAGAGCCGTCAGGTGATGAACTTCATCATGTCTGGGAATGCCACAGATGCTCAAATCGCAGGTTTCCTTGTGGCACTCAGAATGAAAGGAGAAACGGGAGACGAACTCGGTGGAATGGCCAGCGTCATGCGAGAGAAATCGGTTCATATAAGAGCACCTTCTCCGAGAACGGTCGACACCTGTGGAACCGGTGGAGACGGTTTTGGCACGTTCAACATTTCAACGACAACGGCCTTTGTCGTTGCTGCGGCTGGTATTCCCGTTGCAAAACACGGTAACCGATCTGTCTCAAGCAAGGTGGGGAGTGCCGACGTTCTCGAAGCCGGTGGGTACAAACTTGAAAAGACACCGGAGGAGATGGAAAGAGAGCTCAGAGAGACTGGTTTTTCTTTCCTTTTCGCACCGCTTCTTCATCCAGCGATGAAGCACGTGATGCCCGCGAGAAGACAGCTGAAGATAAGAACGGCTTTCAACCTTCTTGGTCCCATAACGAACCCTGCCAGGGTGAAGTACCAGGTGGTGGGGGTCTTCGATCTTTCTTTCGCTTCCAAACTTGCAACGGCCCTTCAACGTCTTGGTACGGAACGCTCGGCAGTGGTCAACGGAGGTTTCACAGACGAACTCACCACGTGTGGTAAGAACAACGTACTCCTCGTTACCCAGGAAGAGATCGTACCTATGACGCTGGATCCCGAAGAACTCGGATTGAAGAGGGGAGATCCCAAGGAGCTGAAAGGTCCTTCCGATCCCAAAGAGGCGTACCGGATGATGGAAAGTGTTCTGAAAGGAGAAGCCAGCAGAACACAGGTGGAGACGGTGGCTTTGAACGCAGGGGTTGTTTTCTGGCTGGTGGGTGAATGTGACACTATAAAGGACGGTGTCGGGAAGGCACTTGATCTCATCAGAACGGGTGAGGCCTACAAAAAATTGAGGGAGGTAATGGACTATCAGAAGACTCTGGGAAATAGTTGAAGCCAAAAAGAAAGATATTCTGGAGATAGACGGCGAGAACTTGATCGTTCAAAGAAGAAACCACAGATTTCTGGAGGTTCTGTCGGGAAAAGAGAAAGTAAAGATCATAGCGGAATTCAAGAAGGCTTCTCCATCTGCTGGAGATATAAACGCTGATGCTTCTCTGGAATATTTCATAAGGATGTACGACGAGCTGGTGGATGCGATCAGCATCCTCACGGAAAAGCATTATTTCAAAGGAGATATTTCTTTCGTAAAAGCAGCGAGGGCCTTGACCTGCAGACCCATTCTCGCTAAGGACTTCTACATAGACAAGGTCCAGGTGAAACTGGCTTCCAGTGTGGGAGCAGACGCCGTTCTTATTATCGCCCGAATACTCACTGCAGAGCAGATAAAAGAGATCTATGAAGCGGCGGAAGAGCTCGGAATGGACAGTCTCGTAGAAGTCCACTCCAGAGAAGATCTGGAGAAGGTCTTTTCGGTGATCAGACCGAAGATAATCGGTATCAACACGAGAGATCTGGACACTTTCGAGATAAGGAAGAATGTGCTGTGGGAACTTCTACCACTCGTGCCGGATGATACGGTTGTGGTCGCTGAAAGTGGCATAAAAGATCCCAGAGAACTCAAGGATCTGCGGGGGAAGGTGAACGCTGTTCTCGTTGGTACATCCATCATGAAAGCCGAGAATCCAAGAAGATTTCTGGAAGAGATGAGAGCATGGTCAGAGTGAAGATCTGTGGGATAACTAATCTGGAAGATGCGCTGTTTTCTGTGGAGAGTGGCGCTGACGCTGTGGGATTCGTTTTCTATCCGAAGAGCAAAAGGTACATCTCTCCTGAAGATGCCAGGAGGATTTCTGTTGAATTACCTCCTTTCGTTTTTCGTGTGGGGGTCTTTGTGAACGAAGAACCAGAAAAGATTCTGGATGTGGCCTCTTATGTTCAGCTGAACGCGGTCCAGTTACATGGAGAAGAACCGATCGAACTGTGCAGAAAAATAGCGGAGAGAATCCTGGTGATAAAAGCGGTTGGGATTTCGAACGAAAGGGATATAGAGCGTGCTTTGAATTACAGGGAGTTTCCGGTTCTTCTCGATACGAAGACACCGGAGTATGGGGGAAGTGGAAAAACGTTCGACTGGTCTCTGATCCTCCCCTACAGAGACCAGTTCAGGTATCTTGTACTATCGGGAGGTTTGAATCCTGATAACGTCAGAAGTGCGATAGATATGGTTAGGCCTTTCGCGGTGGATGTGTCTTCCGGTGTTGAGGCCTTTCCGGGAAAGAAAGATCACGATTCAATAAAGACGTTCATTAAAAATGCAAAGGGGTTGTGAGAATGAAAGGTTACTTTGGTCCTTACGGAGGTCAGTACGTTCCCGAGATTCTCATGCCTGCCCTTGAAGAACTCGAGGCGGCTTACGAGGGAATCATGAAGGATGGATCGTTCTGGAGAGAGTTCAACGACCTTCTAAGGGATTACGCTGGACGCCCCACTCCTCTTTACTTCGCCAGAAGGTTGAGTGAAAAGTACAACGCCAGGATTTATTTGAAGCGTGAAGATCTTCTTCACACAGGTGCTCACAAGATAAACAACGCCATAGGTCAGGTGCTTCTCGCGAAGAGGATGGGAAAAACAAGAATAATAGCGGAAACAGGAGCGGGGCAGCACGGCGTTGCCACCGCGACGGCCGCTGCGCTCTTTGGAATGGAGTGCGTCATATACATGGGCGAAGAAGACACGATCAGACAGAAACCCAACGTTGAGAGAATGAAACTCCTCGGCGCGAAAGTGGTTCCCGTGAAGAGCGGAAGCAGAACGCTGAAAGACGCCATAAACGAAGCCCTTCGGGATTGGATCACGAACCTTCAGACCACCTACTACGTTATCGGATCCGTCGTGGGACCTCACCCGTATCCGATCATAGTGAGAAACTTTCAGAAGGTGATTGGTGAGGAAACAAAAAAGCAGATCCTTGAGAAGGAAGGGAGATTGCCGGATTACATCGTTGCGTGTGTTGGAGGAGGAAGCAACGCTGCCGGTATCTTCTACCCGTTCATAGATTCCGGTGTGAAGCTGATCGGAGTGGAAGCCGGTGGAGAAGGCCTCGAAACCGGAAAGCACGCAGCTTCTCTTCTCAAAGGGAAAATTGGATACCTACACGGAAGTAAGACCTTCGTTCTTCAGGATGACTGGGGCCAGGTTCAGGTGACACACTCGGTTTCGGCGGGACTGGACTATTCCGGTGTGGGGCCTGAACACGCTTATTGGAGGGAGACTGGAAAAGTTCTGTACGATGCGGTGACGGATGAAGAAGCTCTCGATGCCTTCATCGAACTTTCAAGGCTGGAAGGGATCATTCCAGCACTCGAAAGCTCTCACGCACTGGCTTACCTGAAGAAGATCAATATAAAGGGTAAGGTCGTCGTTGTGAACCTTTCAGGGCGCGGCGACAAGGATTTAGAATCAGTTTTGAACCATCCGTACGTCAGGGAGAGGATAGGATGAAGGGCTTTATTGCATACATCCCCGCTGGATTTCCCGATCTTGAAACCACAAGGAAAATACTTATCGCTCTCAACGAACTCGGCATCACAGGTGTGGAGATAGGAGTTCCGTTCTCCGATCCGGTGGCTGACGGTCCTGTTATTCAGCTTGCCCACAGCGTGGCTCTGAGAAATGGAGTCACTATGAAGAAGATCCTGGAGATGCTGGGTGAAATATCTGTTGATTACGATCTCTACCTGATGAGTTATCTGAATCCGATAGTGAACTATCCAGAGGGAAAAGAAAAACTCCTCGATGAATTGAAAAAACTCGGTGTGAAGGGCTTGATCATACCTGACCTGCCCTTGAGGGAGGTAAAGAACGTCAATATAGCGTATCCCATAGTTCCCTTCGTTGCACCGAACACCAAAGATGAGGAAATAGAGTTTATCAATTCCGTTCAGGCTCCGTTCGTCTATTACATATCCCGGTACGGCGTCACAGGTGAGAGGGAAGACCTTCCTTTCGCGGATCACATAAAGAGGGTGAAAGAAAGAATAAAACTTCCTCTCTTCGTGGGTTTTGGAATCTCCAGGCACGAACAGGTGGAGAAGGTGTGGGAGATCGCCGACGGTGCGATCGTCGGGAGCGCGCTTGTGAGAATAATGGAAGAAAGTCCGAAGGATGAGATTCCTAAGAAGGTTGTTGAGAAAGTGAAAGAACTCCTCGGAAAATAAAAACCCCGCCTGCGCGGGGTTTTCACACGTACTGGTAACCATCCACGATCTTTTTTTCGCTCATCAAGTGTCTCTGGACGTATTGACCGCAGTTGCTGCCGATCTTGTTCTCCTCGAGTTCACCGATACTCAGGATCACCTCAAAACCAGCGTTTTTGAGCTCTTCTATGAAGTTCTGATGCTTCAGAAGTCCTTTTCTTTCGACGTCAACATCTGAATTCAGATTGTTCTCCTTTGAACGATAGGTAGGGTTCACCGGTGTGATTTTCACAAGGAACTTCTCAGGATCGAAGACTTCTATGATCACTTCCGGGTCCAGCGAGTACTCTTGTGCCACAGCGAAATTCAAGGTGATTTTTCTGTCGTTTTCTTTCACAAACCGCTTTCCGAACTCTGATATCTTGCCGAGAGACCATTTTTTTACGGGAATGATCCGATCTCTTTCTTTCTCGTCTGTGGAGTGAATGGAAAACTGAAGCTGGAACTTACCTCTATAGTGTTTTTCCTTTATTTTAAGAAGCTCTTCGAAGAAAGAATCCGTCCCGTGAGGGGCGACTGTGGAAATCGAAGGCATCAGTCCAGGCGCTTCGTACCTTACTGGAAGTTCCTTCAGAACATCGAGAACGGCTTCGTTTAGGGCGGGTTCTCCCATCCTTGCAAACTGTATTTTGAACTTCTCCGAAGGGATCCTTCCGTTTGGGTACCTGCTCTTCACCAGAAAATCGATCTGTTCGAAGATTTCATCGGCGGAGAGTTTACCTTTGTAAAAACCTCCTGCGTCGCACATGAGACATCCCACGGGACATCCAGCGAGTGTTGAAACAATAAGAACCCATTTCTTTTCGCGGGGAATGGGCGGCTGAATCGATTCAACGAATTCCACCAGATTCCCTCTGGAAGTTTCTCCAAGATACACGTATGCGACTTCTTCTTTTCCCACTCTCTTGAGAATTTTCACAGCTTTTACCTCCCCAGGAATATGTTCCTTTTCAGAAGATCTCCCACAGTTGTGATCTCGCCGTGGCCCGGACACACGAGCCAGTCCTCTGGAAGATTTTTGAAGAACTCTTTCACCTTTTTCAGCGTGGTTTTCATTTTCTCTTCCGATCCTCCAAGGTCTATTCTTCCGATCGTGTCGGCAAAGACCGTATCTCCGGTGAAAACCACTCCGTCGAAGATGATGAATCGAGACCCTTTTGTGTGACCTGGCACCTTAAGGGTTCTGAAATGAAGATCGATGTTCTCCCATGGAAGATCGACGATCACCGAATGGTCCATGAAATCACTGGAAAGGTTCGCGGCAGGATCTGTCAGCGTGAAGGCGTCTTCGGGAGAGATGAAAAGACCTCTCACATCCAGTTCCAGGATTCCCGATATGTGGTCACAGTGGCCGTGTGTGACGAGGACAACGACTGGCTTGCTGACGAATTGAGAGATCCCTTCTCCTGGATCTATCACGTAGAGAGTACCATCAATCTCAAACACGTAGGTGTTCACATCGAACGGCGGCGAAGTTGTGTATCTGCTGACTTTCATACTGTTCCCTCTCTTCTCAGGATCTCCATCGCTGTTTCGATGGCACTGCCCATCGCTATCGATGCCTGTCTGAAACCACCTCTCGCATCCCCAACAATGAAAGTTCTTTCTCCAGGTTCAACGAAAGAAGTATTTGGGACCCTGCCCACAGACAAAAGGAGAGCGTCGAAGGTGAAAACACCGTGTTCTGTTTTCAGTTTAACCATTTTGCCCTCTTCTTCCACCTTGAGGATGGGGCATCTTTCATGATAATAGAATTTCTCGTATTTTTTCGCTCTCTCGACCAGGAGGGGAAGCGCTCTGATTCTGCTGCCTCTGTTGAAAAGATGTACCTCTTTTCCTCTCCTGAGAGCGTTCAAAGCGCTGTCGAATGCAGCGTCTCCTGCTCCATAGATTGCGAGTTGCTCGAATTCTGGAAGATCGATGAATTCATAGACCACATTCTTAGATACTTCGAACTCTGGAATCCTCTTTGGAATCGTGCCACTTGCAACGATCACGTAATCGAACGAATAAGTTTCTCTTTCTGTCAGAATCTTTTCGTTTTCCACCTTTACAACTTCTTCCCTTATGAGTTCAGCACCAGATTCAAATAATCTTTTCTCCAGTGTTTTGCAGATCTCTTCACCGGGGGCTGGAGGCAAAACCGGGATGTTTTCAACGAGATGGGCGTTCCGCAAAAGTCCCCCCACCCTGTTTTTTTCGAACACTGTAACGTGAACGTTGTACCTCCTCAGAAACACAGCGGCTGCTACTCCTGCTGGCCCTGCTCCAACGATTCCAACGCGCACAGGATCTCCTCCGTCTTTGCGATGTACGCGACTCCATGTGCCAGGTTTTTCAGTGAAGAGAAGTGGTACCATTCGTTTTTATCCCACAGCGCGTCCTCCACCATTATCACTTCGAAGTTTCTCACAAAAGCGCTTCGGGCTGTAGTTTCACAGCAAAGATGTGTCATCACACCTGTTATGATCAGCTGGTTGACGTTTCTTGATCTGAGCTCCTCTTCGAGTTTCGTTGAATAAAACGCGTCGTACGTGTTCTTTTCAAAAAGAAGAACATCGGAAAAAACGGGAACGGCCCACCTTTTATCCACTTCGTTTCCCCACCACTTCTTCATCATCGGGGACGCTCCTACGTGGACTGTGGCTATCACGGGAAGTTTCGCTCTTTCGAAGGAGATCTTCAGTTTTCTGATGTTTTCGATAGCAACCTCCACTCCCCGGAGGTATGCTGGGGAGTCAGGAGAGGTGAAATAACTTTGAAGATCGATGATGAGAAGTGCTGGCCTTTTCAAAGTGAATCTTTTCTTTTCTCTTTCTGGGAAATAAAACATACTACATCAAGAGTTTGAGTACGTTTCCCGCATTTTCCATTCTGAAGAGAATTCCGGTCAGTGCCGTCTGTCTCAAAATGTCTTCCTTCGTTGACTCGAGGAGAAGTTCTGCCACGTTCGGTTCGAAAAGGCTTTCTGTTTTGAAGAGCTCCGTGTAGCTGTTCATCACACTTCTCGCTGAAGACTCCAGCCTGTTCATCCAGGATCCAACGTTTCCTCTGATCTGAGAGATGTTTTCCAGAGCTTGATCTATGGTTTCAAGAGATCTTTGTGCTCCTTCGAAGGTGGAAAGGTCCACTTCAAACAGTTCGGAGAGAGTCTCTTCGAGGTTTGGTATGTTCACCGTTACGTTCTGTCCTTCATTGGGTCCCGTCTGGATCACAAGGTTTCGAACGTCTCCAGCGAGCACCCTCTGTTCGTTGTAAGTTGTCTGCTGGATAATCCTTTTCACACCGCGCATTATTTCTTCGTATTCTTTCTGTGTCATGGATCTTTCTACGTCTGTGAGAGTAGCGTTCGAAGCCTGAACGGCGAGTTCTCTTGCCCTCTGAAGCGATGTTGATATGCTTTCAAGTCCCGAATCGGCCGTGTTCAGAAGACCTATTCCGTTGTATATTTGTGAAAGTGTCGTTTTGTATCCTTCTATCTGTCCTCTCAATTTCTGCTGAATGGTAAGTTCGGATACTGTGTTGAAGAGAAAACTTCCCGGTGTGGGGGCTTTTCTTTCAAGGCTGAGTTGCTGAATGTACCGCATCAGACTTACATCGTTCACCCTCATCCTGAATCCCCCCTTTCCATAATGAATTTTATCAGACTAAGGCTCCACCTTAATACGCCATAATGAAATTGCGGCCAAAAATCACGATCGTTGAGTAGGGCGGGAGCTGTCCGAGTTCATGCCCGTTGACCGTGCTCTGGCGGCGGAACCTAAAAAGGGTCTACGAGCCATCACGGGTTGAAGCAGAAAACCCTGCCTCATAAGAGGCAGGATGGTTCACCATTCGTATCTTTTCATTCTAAGAAGGAGCAGAGCCGCTGCAAACTGTATTACGAAAGAGAACAGTATCAGATAGAACCGGTTGATATCGTAGAGCGTTCCCATGATCCACGATCCAGAGAACCAGAAAACACCGTACACGGTGAAGAACATTCCGTAAGCGAATCCACGCTTTTCTGCAGGTACGATCTTCGCTACAACCGCTCTCATGATCGATTCCTGCGCTCCCATACCGATTCCCCAGAGAATCACTCCGGCAAAGATGAGCGGAAAACTGTTCGAAAAAGAAAGCAAGGGAAAGAAAGAAGAGAGAAGAAGCGCGTAGGCCAGGGCAACGAAACCCTTTTTATCGAACAAATGACCGAAAACCAGCGCAGCCACCGCATCCACGGCCATCGCGAGTGAGTAAGTCGCAGGGGCGAAGAAATCTTTCGTGACTTCAAAACTCTTCATGTGGTATGCGATGATAGGAAAATCAACGAAGGCAAAGGCCACCATCGAAACGATGGCAAGATAGAACCAGTAAGTCTTTCCCAGATTTCGATCCACTGGATTGTCTTTTCTCTTCTTCATTTCCTGAGGAGCTGGGAAAGTTATACGTGCCGTGAGGAGAAGAACCATTGCAACGAGAGCCGGTATGAGAAGGATGAAAAAGCAAAATCTGTAACTTTTTCCAAATGCGAGGGCGAATGTGAGCGCAAGAGGTCCCAAGATGGCACCGATCTGATCTAGTGCCTCATGAATGCCAAAGCCTTTGCCCATTCCAACTTCTTCAGAAGCGAAAGAGAGCAAGACATCCCTTGCGGGAGTTCTCAGGGCCTTCCCAAATCTTTCGGCGATGATGAGAACAAGCGCTGTCTGCCAGTTTCCTGCAAGTGCGAGAGCCGGTACCGCAAAGAGATTTATCGCGTATCCCAGGATGGTGAAAAGCCAGTACTTCCGTGTCTTATCGCTCAGAATTCCCGAAATCAATCTGAAGGCGTATCCTGTGAGCTCACCGAGTCCTACGGCAAATCCAAGAGCGGCGGCGCTCGCTCCCAGTGTCTTCATGAACGGTCCAATGATGCTCCTTGCCCCTTCGTAAGTAACGTCCGCGAAGAGACTGACCAGCCCCAAAAGCACGATGAATAGAAAGGCCTTTTTTCTGGACATAACATCCCTCCTCACCAGGGTTTTCTCAAAAGATAGTATAATGTAATTGGAGGGATAAAAATGAAGTGGATCGAAATTTACAAAAAACTCGTGAACATCGACACAGGACCCGATCTTCCATTCGAAGAGAAGCTGAGGCGAACGTCGTTTCTGACAGAAATCCTCGAAGACCTTGGTTTCAGAGTGGAAAAAAGGGAAGCCGCTTACGTGGCCTTCCGTGGGAAACCGCCTTACATTACCCTCATAGGACATCTCGACACCGTCTTTCCCGAAGGTGAATCGAAGAGAAGACCTTTCACAATAGAAGGAAACATCGCCAAGGGTCCTGGTGTTTGTGACATGAAAGGGGGAGTTGTGATTCTCCTTGAGTCTTTGAAAAGATTCCTCCAACAGAACGACACCGATCTCTGTGTGGTTCTGAATGTGGATGAAGAACTGGGATCACCGCTCAGTGGAGAATTGTTCAAAGAAGTTGCCGGTATGAGTTCCCACTGTCTATCCTTCGAGCCGGGAAGAGAAAACGGAGAGCTCATATCCTCCAGGAAGGGAATCATCTCCCTGTGGTTGTTCGCTCGCGGAAAAAAAGGACACGCTTCGAGACTGGACGAAGGAGCCAACGCGATCGTTGAACTGGCTTTCAAAGTGATGGAACTCACTTCACTGAACGGGAGATTTCCAAACCTTACTCTGAATCCAACGATCGTAAAGGGTGGTGCGGAAAGCAACGTGACACCGGACAAAGCGGAGGTTTATTTCGATGTCAGGTACTACGATGACAAAGAGTACGAGTTTCTCGAAGAAACACTGAAACGACTCTCTGCTGTACATCCTGAAGCGAACGTTTCTTACAGCTTGAAACTCAGAAGGCTTCCTATGAAAGAAGATCCTGATTTTGTGAACATCGTGAAGATGTCTGCCGAAGAGATTGGAATGACTGTGAGTTTTGTGAGGGCAACTGGTGGAGGAGACGTGGCGTTTTTCTCGCAGAACGGCGTTCCTTCCATAGACGGCCTGGGTATTCCCGGTGGTAAGATGCACTCCGAGGATGAATACGCGAGACTCGATCAATTTGAAGATAGGGTGAATCTGGTTGTACATCTTTTGAGAAAACTTGGAGGTGAAAAAATGTTCGTTGATACAACCTTAAGAGATGGACATCAATCTCTGATTGCGACGAGGATGAGAACGGAAGATATGCTGCCTGCTCTCGAAGCGTTCGACAGAATGAATTTTCACTCCATGGAAGTCTGGGGAGGAGCAACCTTCGATGTCGCCGTTAGATTTCTGAACGAAAATCCATGGGAGAGGTTGAAAAAGATAAGAGAGGGTTTGAAGAACACGAAGATTCAGATGCTTCTGAGAGGACAGAATCTCGTTGGCTACAGGCACTACGCGGACGATGTTGTGGAGCTTTTCATAAAGAAAGTGGCGGAGTATGGACTGGATATCATACGTATCTTCGATGCGCTGAACGATGAAAGAAACCTGCAGAAATCTATTGAAGAGTCAAAAAAGCACGGTCTTCATGTTCAGGTAGCGATCAGTTACACGGTGAGTCCTGTCCACACTCTCGATTACTATCTTGACTTCGCAAGAAAACTTCTGGATATGGGAGTGGACTCGATTTGTATAAAGGACATGGCGGGGCTTCTCACTCCAAAAAGGGCTTACGAACTCGTCAGGGCTTTGAAAGAGAAGTTCGGTGTTCCCGTTGAGGTCCACTCTCACTGTACCACAGGCTTTGCTCCCCTTGCGTATCAAGCGGCTTACGAAGCAGGGGCGGATTTTTTCGATACGGCTATTTCTCCGTTTTCTATGGGAACGTCTCAGCCAACTTTTGAAACCATGTATTACGCTTTCAGAGGAAACGGAAAAGAGGATTTTGACAGAGAAGCGCTGAAGTTTCTGGTGGATCATTTCACGAAGGTGAGAATGAAATACGTTGAGTACGATGTGGGGATGAAGTATCCAGATTCGAGGATCATATTCTCGCAGATTCCCGGTGGTATGTACTCCAACCTTCTCAAGCAACTGAAGGAGCAGAGGATGGAACACCTGCTTGATAAGGTGCTCGAGGAGGTTCCGAGGGTCCAAAAAGACCTCGGTTATCCACCACTCGTCACACCAACAAGTCAGATCGTGGGTGTTCAGGCGTTTCTCAACGTGGTCTATGGTAGATACGAGCGGATAACCAACGAAACGAAGAATTACGTGAAGGGACTCTATGGTAGGCCACCCGCACCGATCGATCCAGAACTGATGAGAAAAATTCTCGGTGATGAGAAGCCCATAGATTTCAGACCTGCTGATCTTTTGGAACCCGAACTGGACAAAGCAAGGAAAGAATTGGGAATTCTTGCTGAAACAGACGAAGATCTCCTCATTGCTGTGATCCTGGGAGAGGTTGGTAAGAAATTTTTGAGGAAGAAGTACGAGGAGAAGATCGGTGTGGACTTCAACTATCTCGAGTCTCTCTCTGACTTTACCGATGACATGCCGGTGTATCCAGTGTAAATCTCAAAAACGTTGTAATCTCCTTCTCTCCTGTAAGCGATTCTGAAGCCATGCATTTCGAAGAATTCTCTTGCGAGGTACAGGCCCAGTCCTGTACCTTTGCTTTTTTTCTTTTTCTCGAAAAGATTTGCACGCACCTCATAGGGGATCTCTGGTCCGGGACCTTTCACGATGACTTTGTCTTTTTTCACGTGGACCTCCACCGGTCCCGCAGAATACTTCACAGCGTTTTCTATCACGTTGTAAAAGGCTCTGAAAAGCTTCATGGGATCAGCTTCGACTTCCACGACGTCATCGTACTTGAAAATGACTTTTCCTGGGAATTTTTCCACCACGTCGTTCACGAGTTCGACGAGATTAACCGGCTCTTTTCTCAACCTTTCAAGACCAGCTTCGAGCTTGGCAAATTCGTAGAATTCTTCTATGATTTTCTGCAAATTTTCGTCCTCAACCTCATTCCATACGAGCGATTTCACATCGTGCACAAAACCTGTGACGATGTCTTTCAATTTTTCCGTTTCTTTTTCCTGAATCAGCGAATTTTCGACTACCGAATTCACCTCTTCGGCGAGTTTTGTGATCTCATCGTTCAGGAAATCTTCGAATCGGTTTTTTCTGGCTACAGCTTCTCTGAGCTTCCTCAGTCTGCTGGTCACCAGAATATGAGTAGCGAGACTAACAAAGAGCGCTGAAAAGAAAGAGAAAATAACAACATCCACAAAGTTCATCCTGTTTCCCCAGAAGATTCCAAGTAAGGCTATATTCACAAGAAAGGTGATAAGAAAGGTTCTCAGAGATATCATCTTTCTCCCCCCGTGAACATGTAACCCACACTCCAGATAGTCTTTATGTATCGAGGACGGTTTGGGTCGTCCTCTATGGCTTTTCTGATTCTCTTTATGACTGTGTCCACAACCCTTGGTGAGACAGGGTCTTCCCAAAAGGTTTCCAGGAGTTTCTCTCGCGTGACGACTTTTCCGGCGTTTTCTGCGAGAAAGAGCAGTATCTCGAATTCTTTTTTGGGAAGATGTATTCTTTTCCCCTTCAAAAACACAGTAAAACCAGAGGCATCTATCTTCAGATCTCCGAAGTCGTACAGTCCCTTCTTTTCCCTCTCCAAAAATCTTTTCACTCTCACGAGAAGAATCTCTGGATTGAACGGTTTTGTCACGTAGTCGTCTGCCCCCGCTTCGAATCCTTTTAGAACGCTTTCATCATCGGAAAGGAGCGTTAGGAGTATCACCCAGGTTTCTGGTCGGGTTTCTTTTATCATCCTGCAGATCTCGTAACCACTGTAGTCTGGAAGCATGACGTCCAGAACCACAACATGAAAGGCTTCCTCGTCGTTCAAAAAATCTTCTCCTGTGAGGAAGGTCTTCACCCGTCCCAACTGCTGGAGTTTTTCACTCACCGTTTTCAGAATATTTTTGTCGTCATCCACAACGGCTATCTTCCACATCATGAGAATTTTAGCATTGGAAGGAAAGAAACGAAAGCGATGATCACAATGACCGGACCTGGTGGCAGGTCGAGATTGTAAGCGGTCAGAAACCCCGCGAAGAAAACGCCGGTGCTGAAGATGACGGATATTGTTGTGAGTGACCAGAAGGATTTTCCAAATATTTTCGAGACGAGACCAGGAAGGATCAGAAGGGCACCTGTGAGGATCACACCAACCACTTTAACGGTCGTCACCACGGTGATAGCGATGAACGAGGTGATCAGAAAACGGATGAGATCTGTTTTTATGCCATAAAACCTGGCCATTTTTTCATCCACTATGAAATACTTGATGTCCCATCTGAACACCACGGTGAGGATCACGCTCAGGGCAAGGACAACGGCCGTTATCGCGACGTCGGTGCTGTTCACAAGAAGCACGTCACCGAACAGATACCCCATCACATCTGTCTGATACCTTCCCGAAACAGAAAAGAGAACCACTCCAACGGCCATGAAGAAAGGAAGGAGGATGCCTATGGCACTGCTTTCGCTGATCCTGGAGCGAGAAAAGAGACTCACCGCAAAAGCGAAAAGAAGAGCCGTGGCAAAGGCAATCAATCTGTGATCCGCTCCGATGAGAGTGGCTGCGGCAAGCCCGGCAAAGACCGCGTGTGCGGTTCCATCTCCTATGAACTCCATCCTTCTAAAAACCACTATTGGAGAAACAAGGCCCGATAAAGACGCGACCAGGATTCCCCCAACGAAAGCTGTCCTTAAGAAACTGTACTCAGCGAGATCGTGAAAGAAGCTCAATCTCTCTCCCTCCCATGGTAGATCTCGTAGTGTCTTGTTCCTCTGATCCATATGTCGAAATCTGTGAAGATTCTCTTGAGGTCTTCAGGGTTGATCGTTTCAGTGGGACCATGACAGTGAAGGGTCCTGTTGAGACACATGATGGTGCTGCATTCCTTGAACACCATTCCGATGTCGTGGCTGACCATGATGACTGTGATATTTTTTTCTTTCCTCAATCGGTTCAGAAGCTCGTAAAAGGAAGCCTTTCCCATTTCATCCACTCCAGCCTCAGGTTCGTCCAATACGAGANTATCCGGATCTGAAAGAAGGGCCCTCGCGAGTGAGAGTCTCTGGAATTCACCACCNGAGAGGTTCTTTATCGGATCGTTTTCTTTGTGAAGGATCCCCACATCTTTCAAGGTCGATCTCNCCTTTCCCCAGTCTATCTTTCTGTACCTGCCGTACATTCCCATCGCAGCGAACTCTTTTACGGTGATGGGAAACTCTCTCTGAACCTGATGGAGCTGTGGAAGGTATCCTATCTTCCCTCTGACTTCTACCTTGCCTTCGTAATTCTTTATCTCCCCCACCAGAATTCTCACAAGTGTGGTTTTTCCTGCTCCGTTCGGGCCGATTATTCCAACGAATTCACCTTCTTCCACGGNGAAGGTTACATTCTTCAGGATCTCAAAATCGTTTATTCTGTAGGTCAGATTCTTCACTTCCACGATTTTCATTTCAACGCCTCCTGGATCACAGAAAGATTCTTTCTCAGGAGTTCCACGATCGTCTTTTCTCCGTTCACTCCGAGGGGATCGAGCACGAAGCTCTTCATTCTCAGTTCTTTTTCGAGACTCGAGAGAATCTCTGCCGGCTGCTGTGGTTCTCTGAACAGGGCAGCAATCTGTTCTTTTTTCCTGAGGATCTCTTTGATCGTGGAAAAACTCGTGCTGTGTTCATGACCGCTGGAGAGTGGTATCAATTCCAGGCCGAATTCCTTGAAGAAGTACGTAAAACTCGGATGAGCCATCACCACTGTTTTTCCGGTGTAAGGGAGGAGTGTTTTGAAGGAATCTCTGATCACGGTGTCCAGTCCGCTTACGATCTCTTCTGCTTTCTGTCTTGTTTCACTCTGTTTTTCCGGGAATTTCTCGATGAGAACCTGGTACAGTCCAGGAACAATGTAGTATTTGAGGAAGAAAGGATCGAGCCAGATGTGAGGGTTCTCGTCGATGAGAAGAAGTGCTGGAATGAAGTCTGAAACGAAAACTGTCTTTTCTCTGTATTTTTCTAAATACGGCTCCAATCCGAGTCCGTTCGCTACGATCAGATCCGCTTCTTCCAGAGTCTTAGCGTCGGAAGGCTTTAGTGAAAACAAGTGTGGATTCGCTCCAGGGGGAACAAGGAGCTTTACGCTCGCCGTATCGCCGAGCAGCTGAGAAACGATGAGATAGTACGGGTTTATCGTGGTCACGATAGTTTTGCCGAAANTCAAAACNGNGACANNGAGTACTAGAAGGAGAAGAATCCTCCTCATTTTTCCACCTCCTTTTTGCATTCCTTACAGATTCCGTGTATCAGAAACAGATGACTTTCTTCAGAAAAATCGTACTTTTTCTGGAGTTTTTCAAGAAATTCATCCACGCATTCTTCGAAAGGAAAGAGCTTCCCGCATTTCTCACAGATCAAAAAGTGATAGTGTCTTTTCTTCTTGAAGAAGTATCTCGGGCCACCCACACTGAAAGAACCCACGAGGTTTCTTTCCTCTAAAAACTTCAATGCCCTGTAGACCGTGGAGAGATTAACATCCAGTTTTCGATGTATCTCCTCGGCAGTGAGAGGNACTCTGGAAGATTCGATTATNTCNANAACGGCTTCCCTGTTTTTTGTCATCCTCATACTCTCACCTGCAAATGCAAAGCATTTGCAAGTTATATTGTACTACACACAGTCGCTGATTTCAAGATATCATTCAAACATTGTACTGATGATATATTTCTCAGTATTCATCGTGCTCTCCGATTATACCGTATTATGGTATAATGAAAATGGATGGCAGATGTCGTATTCGTCGAAGCTGAGTTCTTCGATTTTTTTAAGGGGTTTATTTTAGAAAATATAACTTTGTTAAAACAAAAATCAGGAGGTGATTCGATTGAAGGTGAAATACTACACCAGCATAACACAGGTGGAACAATTGTCTCCTGAAGAAAGAGGGAGGTTGAAGAGGGTAGAGGAAAAGTACCGATTCAGAGCCAACTCTTATTACTTGAGTCTCATAGACTGGTCAGACCCTGATGACCCTATCAGGAAGATCATAGTACCCGAGGAGGACGAGCTAGAAGAATGGGGAACGCTGGATGCTTCTAACGAAAAATCTTACACCGTTGCAAAGGGGCTTCAGCACAAATACCCGGACACGGCCCTCTTTCTTGTGAACGATGTTTGTGGTGGATTTTGCAGATTTTGTTTCAGGAAGAGACTCTTCATAAACGTTGGAGCCGAAGTCATACGAGACATCACACCTCAACTCGATTACATCCGCACTCACAAAGAGATAACGAACGTTTTGCTCACGGGAGGAGATCCGCTGCTTTTATCGACAGAAAAGCTGGAAAAGATAGTGAGTTCCTTGAGAGAGATAGATCACGTTCAAATTATCAGAATAGGTAGCAAGATACCAGCGTTTAACCCTTACAGAATAATAGACGATCCGGATCTGTTGAAGATGATCAGAAAGTACAGCACAAAAGAGAAGAAGATATACGTGATGACACAGTTCAACCACCCCCGGGAACTGACCAGGGAAGCGATAGAAGCGGTGAATCTTTTGAAAGACGCAGGAGCGGTGCTTTGCAATCAGACTCCTCTTCTGAGGGGAATAAACGACGATCCTGAAGTGCTCGGTGAGCTTCTGGACAGACTTTCCTTTGTTGGAGTGACTCCCTACTACGTGTTCCAGAACAGGCCTGTTTCTGGAAACAGGAAATTCGCCGTTCCGATTGAAGAGGGTTACGAGATCTTCACGAAAGCGATTTCGAACATATCTGGTGTCGCCAAGCGGGTCAGATACGTTATGTCTCACAGAACAGGGAAGATAGAAATCGCAGCCCTCACGAAAAATTTCATCGTTTTCAAATACCATAGAGCACACGATGAGAAGAATAGAAGAAAAGTCATGGTGTACAAGAGGAATTCCCAGGCGCTCTGGTTCGACGACTACAGTGAACTTTTGGAAGAATACACCGTGTGAATCCCCCTGCCGGGGGATTAAAAGTGGTTGAAACTCACTTTCACTTCTTCTCTTGGATACTTGGGTTTCGGATCGTCCGGATATCCAACCGGGAGTATCACCTCAAATCTCAAATCTGATGGTGTGTTCACGATTTTTGTCAGTTCATCGGGATTCGGAGGTGTGTACGGGACGGTTCCAAGTCCCTGCTCTTCCAGTGCGAGGAGAAGATATCCGATCGCGAGCCAGACAGATTCTCTCGAATAGGGTGCGTCTTTTTTTGAGAACACGAGCAGAAGATATGGTGCTTCTTCGAGAAAGGGTTTTTTCCAGTTGAAACTGTTTTCGTTGAGCCATTCTTTAAGTTTTCCTCTCACGTTTTCGTAGAAGTCTTTCTCGGCCTTTTCACAGGTTTCCCTGATTTGTCTTTTCGTTTCTTCATCTTCCACGACGAGAAATCTCCAGGGTTGAGCATTCATTCCCGAAGGAGCCTCGTTCGCCACCTTCAGACAGTACATCAACTTCTCAATGGAAGGCTTTTCTTCTCTGAATTTTCTCACGGTCTTTCGCTGTTTTGCAAGGTCGTAGAGCATCCTCATACCCCCGTGAAGATGTATTTTGGAATGCGAGCCTTCGCAGTCTTAGCGGGATTCACGAGCTGGGAGATACCCACATCGACGGAGAGGCTGGCGAGCATGTAGGCATCTGTGAAGGGAATGGTTTTCCGCCTCTGGATAAACCACACTGTTTCGCGTGTGACTTCTTTCAGAGCTTCTTCGATATCTGGAAGAGAAACGATGATGTAGTAGGCATCGTTTGTCTCAACCACAGGCCATTTGATTTCTTCTTTGGATACATCGATCTCCACGACCACTTTTGCAGGGACTTCGCACGCGGAGACACACACTTCTCCGTCTCCCATCGTCGCGTGGACGTCTCCCAGAGCAAGAAGTGCACCTTCCTGGAACACTGGAAGGTGCACTGTGACGTTTTCTGTTATCTCTTTCGTGTCCATGTTTCCTCCGTGTCTGTGGGCCGTTCCCGTTGGGTACTCTCCTTCCTGAGGTGCGACCCCGATCACTCCTACCATCGGATGAATTGGAATCCTCACACCATCGAACAGAACGGCCCATTTCTCTATTTCCAGTTCTTTTGTGTGAAAACCCTCTACTTCGTCACCGAGAACTCCGAACCCCTTGCCAGTTACGATCACTCCTCTTCGAGGAAGTTCTATCCTCTTTATCCGAACCTTCAGTGTGTCTCCGGGCTTTACACCGTTGACAAATACAGGTCCCGTCGCTGGATTCACCTTCGAAAAATCGATTTTATCGTAACTACCACCGAGTGCGTCGAGTGTTTCGAACACGACCTGTTCACCAGGGTATACCTCTTCTACGGGTGCCATGTTCGCTGAAAACGAGTATACACACCTCTGGGCTGGCACAACCTTCATGCTCTCATCTCCTCACTCACACTTTGACCAGCCGCAGTTCTTACAGCTCACGCATCCCTCTTGCTTTATCAGGGAATTCTTTGAGAGACAAACGGGACAGTACACGTTTCCTTCGTCATCCACGTAGTAACCGCTTTGCCATCTGAGGTTGTGCGCCACTATGAACTTTTCTCTTTCGATCGGTTCTTCCTCACTCTCTGGTGCTTCTTCACCCGTTCTGAGCCACAGTTTTGCGAAGTCTTCAAGCGCTTTCTTGATTTCTTCAGCTAGACCCTTGCAGTACTCTCCTTTCACCTTCGAAAGCTGTTCTACTATTTCATCTATGGAAACTCCCGCTCTGAGAGCTATTGAGGAGAGTCTTCCTATCGCTTCGGCCATCTCACTGCCGTTGGAAATGAATATCTCCACCGCTTCTCCTGTGTCGTCGAAGGATATCGTTATGTAAGTGGTACCATTGGGCCTCTTGTACTTCCTTGTGACACTTCTGAGAGTATCTTTTCTCGGTCTTGGGTGGAGCTTCAGCTTCTCATCGACGACGAAGAACTGGACCTTTGGAGCCTCCGGTGTTTTCAAGGCTTTCGTCAGCACCTGTGTTTGTAAAGAACCGTCTCTGTACACGGTGATGCCCCTAACGTTTGTTCTGAGAGCTTCAAGGTACACGTTGAGAACATCATCCACGGTTGCGCTCTGAGGCATGTTGATCGTTTTGGAGATGTTGTTATCAACGTACCTCTGGAAGGCATCCTGCATGAGGAGGTGATCCATTGGATCTATATCGAGTGCGACTACGAAGACCTTCTTTATCTTCTCTGGAACATCCGGGATATCCTTCAAGCTTCCCTTCTCTATGAGTTCTTTCTCTATCCTCTTGAGAATCTCCGGATTCAATTTCTCTCTGAGCACCTGGTTCACGTAGAGAAGAGGCTCTTTCGTTCCGTCTTCCTTCGTCACGAATCTGGTGTACGCGAGGAGGAAGTTTGGTTCCAGTCCNGACGAAGTGTCNGCTATGTTCGAGATCGAACCGGTGGGTGCGATCGTCAGAAGAGCGACGTTTCTTCTNAACTCTTTTGTCATCTTCATGACTTCTCTTATTTCATCGTCGTAGTTGCTCATACCCATAGCGAAAGGCACGAANTTGTCTTCCGTTCTGTACCTCGAGATCTCAAGGAGCGGGAAGTTCCCTTTTTCTTTTCCGAGTTCATAGGAAGTTCTNTGNGCNTGGAGCGCTATGAAAGCCATGAGATTGGCCGCGAAATCACGAGCTTCCTGAGAATTGTAAGGAATTTCGAGCTTGTAGAGGAGATCGGCAAATCCCATTATTCCAAGACCGAGCCTTCTGCTCTCTTTGACTGCTTTTGTGATCTTGTCTATAGGAAACACGTTCACGTCGATGACGTTGTCGAGGAAACGAACGGCTATCTGAACGAGTTCCTGAAGCGCTTCTAAATCCACAAAACCATTGTTGTAGAACTTTGCAACATCGATGGAACCGAGGTTGCAGGCTTCGTAATCTGAAAGCCCGATCTCACCGCACGGGTTGGTCGAGTTGATCTTTCTGTGCGGGTAGAGTGGATAGTATTTGTTCATCTCTCCGAGGAAGGCAAGTCCCGGGTCTCCACTCTTCCAGGCATTTGTAGCGATCTTTCTGAAGAGTTCTCTGATCTTAACCTTCTTCCTGATCGTGCTTCTTGGATGAGAAAGCTCGAGTTCACCGTCTTCTTCGTAGAGTTTCAGAATCTCTTTCTTGTCCATTGGAAATCCAACAGAGAGGTTGAAGAAGTTCAGCACCGCTTCTCCCGTGTTTTCTTTCTTTGCGTCTATGAATTCTTCTATGTCGGGATGGTTTATGTTCAAGATGCCCATCAGTGCCCCGCGTCTTCTGTAACCCTGTTTCACAACGGAGATGGCGGAGTTGAAAACGTGCATGAAAGAAACGGGACCGGACGCTTTTCCGTGTGTGCCTGCCACAAAACTGCCCTTCGGCCTCAACTCAGAAAAGTTACTCCCCACTCCTCCTCCCACTTTCGTTATGAGTGCGTACTCTTTCACCGCTTCAAAGATCTCTTCGATGCTGTCGCCAACGGGTACTACGAAGCACGCGGAGAGCATATGAAGATGGTTTCTCGATCTGTAAATTTCTTCGTAATCTTCCAGTGTCATCTGATCGATGGGCTTCCACAGGAGATCGTGCTTCACCCCGAGTCCTGCGTTGAAGAGGGTGGGACTGTTTGGAATGAAGATCCTCGCTTTCAAAACTCTGAAGAAGGTATCCTCCCATTCTTTTATTCTGTCGAGTTTTTCGTTCTTCTTGTACGATGGGTTCAGAAGCTCTGCCGTTGCTACAACTCTTGCCACCCTTCTTGCCACGTCTTCCCATTTCGTTTCCAGATAATTCCCATCCAGATCCTTCATGAAATACCTGTCTCTGAGGATTATCTGAGCATTTTTTGAAGGTTCAACATCGATCCACTTTGAGATCAAATCGGACAACTTCATGCTCTCCCTCCTATTTTTTAACAACATATTGTGTATTTTTTCACAGCGATTCAACATTTGGTAGGGTTTCCCGAGAAATTATACATCACCATCCCGGTGGATATTCTGAAACAGTATCGGAAAATTTCTAAAGAATTTCCCATGGTATCCTTTTGAAGATGAGAGTAAAAGAGATAAATGTTAAGAGCGCACTGACTTATTCCGAATCGAAAAGAAGGTACACTCTCAGCCCTTACGTGGGCTGTACCAATGCCTGTGTGTACTGTTACGCCAGTGATTACGCACGGCGATACAGAGAGATGAACTGGAAGTCAGAAATCATCGTGAAACGAAACATAGCCGAAGTTCTCAGAAAAGATATCATCAAGAAGAAACCACACCACGTTTTCATGAGCACCATGTGTGATCCGTATCAACCTATCGAGAAAGAGTACAAGCTCACTCGAAGATGTCTCGAAGTCTTTCTGGAGTTCCCGCTTCTGGAAATCGAGGTGATGATTCTCACAAAATCCACACTCGTTTTAAGGGACCTGGACCTGTTTAAGAAGATGAGAAGAATCTCGGTTGGACTCAGCGTCACAACTGATGACGACGAAATCCGGAAGATGTTCGAGCCCAACGCGAGTTCCATAGAGGAGAGAGTGGAGGTTTTGAAGGTGCTGAAAGAAAATGGAATAAGGACCTGTGTTTTCATCAGTCCCATGCTTCCCATGAACCCGAAAAAGCTGGCGAGCGTGTTGAAACCTCACGTGGATTGCGTGTTTATCGACGACATGCACTATCGATGGCGTGTGAAGGATTTTTACGAAAAACTAGGGTTTTCCTGGGCACTTGAGAATGAGTACTTCGAAAGAACTCGAAAAGAACTACTTGAACTCTTTCAATAAAGAGGGCAGAGCGCCCTCTTTTCAAGATCTGAACATCTCTTTGAGAGATGTGTAGAGTTTTTTGAATTTCTCGTGTAGTTTTTCGTAGGTTTCTGTGTTTTCAACAGCAGGGTCAGTGTAACTCTTCACGCGGAACCACTCTTTCGAAATTTTCGCGGGATTTTCTCCCATTGAGCCAGACACTGCGAGGATCGCTGCACCGTAAGACGCCCCTTCATCCACGGCTGGTTTTTGTATTCTCAATCCTGTCATATCTGCGAGCATTTTGTTCCATACCCTGCTCTTTGAACCTCCTCCTGTAATTCTCACACTGTTGAGAACCACCTTGAGTTCTCTCAGTATATCGAACGAATCTTTGATACCGAAGGCAACGCCTTCGAATATGGCTCTCACCATATCCCACTTGGTGTTGTACGAGGATATACCGAAGAAAACACCCCTCGCGAATGGATCTCTGTGTGGTGTCCTTTCACCGTTGAGATACGGCAGGAAGATTATCCCGTTTGATCCTGCAGGAATTTTATCCACCTCTTCGTTGATTGTTTCGTAATCTTCGCTCAGGAATTTTTCCTTGAACCACTCCAGTGAATAGGTAGCGGAGAGCATCACACCCATGTGGTATCTTGTTTCTGGAACGGTGTGTGCAAAGAAATGTACTCTACCCTTTGGATCGGGCTGATTCCCTTTTGTGGGTGCCAGAACGGTTCCTGAAGTACCGAGACTCACCATCACGTCACCCGGTTCTACGACGGCTATTCCAAGAGCTGCACAGGCGTTGTCGGCTCCTCCGCCTATCACAAGCGTGTCTTCGGAGAGACCGAGATCCGACGCTACTTCGGGTTTCACATTTCCAACCACGCCGTTCGACGGTATTATCTCTGGAAGAACACTTTCCGGTATGTTGAGTTCTTTCAATACGTCCTTGTTCCATTCCATCTTTGACACACTGTACATCACCGTTCCGGAGGCGTCGGAATGCTCCGTTTTCACCTCACCGGTGAGCATGTAGTTTATGAAATCTTTCGGAAGCATGATTTTTGAGATTTTTTCGTAGATCTCAGGTTCATGCTTTCGGATCCAGAGTATTTTTGGGAGTGTGAAACCGGGCAAAATAGGATTTCCGACGAGCTTGAGAACGTTTTCCTCTCCGCCGAGGATCTGGGTGGCTTCTTCACACTCTTTGTATGTTCTCTGATCGCACCAGAGGATGGCATTTCTCAGGACTTTACCGTTGTCATCTATTGCTACAAGACTGTGCATCTGCCCGCTGGTGGAGATCGCTCTTATTTTGCCGCCCATTTCTTTCGATCTGTCGGAGAGGTTTTTCAGTATTTTTCTCACCGCCTCCCACCAGGAGAAGGGATCCTGCTCTGCCCAGGCGGGCTGAGGAGTGAGCATCATTAGTCTTTCGTTCGCAGTAGCGAGAATCTCTCCCTTCTCGTTCACAAGAATTCCCTTGACGCCGGTCGTTCCCACATCGAGTCCCACGTACAGGTTCATTATGCGACCCTCCCGTTCTGTTTTTTCTGTCCAGATGCGTAGTACATTATTTCCTCCTGGGTGACTTTTTTCTCTCTGTTGTCCAGAACGGCTGTGATTTCACCTTCCCACATGACGATTATTCTATCGCTGAGATTCAGTATTTCTGGGAGTTCCGAAGAGATCATGATCACAGCTTTTCCCTGTGCGGCGAGTTCTCTGATCATTCTGTGTATTTCTGCCTTTGCACCAACGTCTATTCCGCGTGTTGGTTCGTCGAAGATCAGAATATCCACATTCGTGGCGAGCCATTTGGCAAGGACCACTTTCTGCTGGTTTCCGCCCGATAGATTTTCTGTTATTTGATAAATGGAAGGCGTTTTTATGGAGAGTCTTTTTACATAGTCTTCTGAGATCTCTTCTTCTTTTCTTTCATCGAGCACGAGCCTCCATTTGCTGATTTTTTTCAGTGATGGGAGCACGATGTTGTCCTTCACAGTCATTCTCAAAACGAGTCCCTGAAGTTTTCTGTCTTCAGGAATGAGTCCTATCCCCATCTTTATGGCATCTTCCGGATTTTTTATTTCAACTTTCCTTCCGTTAACGTATATGTCTCCAGATTCCTTTTGATTCACTCCGAACACCAAGAGCATCGTTTCAGTTCTTCCAGCCCCCACAAGTCCCGCGAATCCCAGAACTTCTCCCTTTCTCACTTCAAAAGAAACATTCTTCACTTTATCCTTCCATCTCAGGTTTTTGACTTCGAGTGCAATTTCTCCGGGTCTGGTCTCAATTCCGTGTGGGAAAAACTCCACTTCACGTCCTACCATCATTTTTATGATCGTGTCCACATCGAATTCTCCTTTTTTCAACTCGCCGACTCTTTTTCCGTCTCTCATCACAACGATCCTGTCACTTATCCTCATAACTTCGTCCAGTCTATGTGAAACGAAAACGACAGAAATACCTCTACTTTTCAACATTTCTATGATTTCGAAGAGTCTTTCTGTCTCTTCGACAGTGAGAGATGATGTGGGTTCATCCATGAAGATGATCCTGGGTTCTTTAACCAGTGCCTTACATATCTCCACCATCTGTCTCTGGGCGGTGGTGAGATTTCTCACCAGAGCGTCTGGAGAGAATTTGGCGCCGATGAGATCGAGCAGTTCTTTAGATCTTGTGTACATATAGTTCTCATCAACTCTACTGGAAAGGGTTCTTTTCTGTCCTCTGACAGCTTCATAGGCGAGAAAGATGTTTTCCGCCACAGTCATGTTGTCACACAGGTTCAGTTCCTGATGGATAACACTTATACCCTTTTTGAACGCGTCGACCGGAGAGTGAAATTCTACCCTTTCGCCGTTGACCAGAATTTCTCCCGCATCAGGTTTGAGGACACCCGTCAGAATTTTTATGAGGGTGGATTTACCAGCACCATTTTCACCTATCAGAGAGACAATCTCGTTTTCGTAAACCTCAAAATCGACGTTGTCCACAGCCACAACTCCAGGGAATCTTTTCACTATGCCCTTTGCTTTCAGTATCTCCATTCGATCACCCCTGAAAACGAGGAGGGGAAACACCCCTCCTCGTGTTTTTCAGAATTTTATTGGAATTCCGAGTTCTTCCATCTTCTTCAAATATTCATCGAGGTTCTCTGGTGTGACCACGTCAACACCTGTGTCGATCACGTAGTCAACCTTTCCATCAACCTTGACTTTCGGAAGCATCATCAGAGTGTTCTGAACACCTATCTTGTTCATCAGATAAAGAACTGTGACTGACAGGTATCCCATCATGTAAGGTCTCTGCCCCATTGTTGCCTGAATAACTCCCTCTTTCACGTACTGAAGAATATCGGGTGTTGTATCGAAACAGACGATCTTCACTTTCCCAACTTTTCCAGCATTTTTCACCACGAGTGCCTGAGAAGGTCCGTTGTAGGCGTACACACCGAAAAATGCATCGAGATCTGGATGGGCATTGAGGGCAGCTTCCGCCAGAGACACAGCCCTTGCACCGTCTTCTTCATCGTTGAGAATGTCGACTATTTCTATCTCTGAATCCTTGATGGCGTCTTTGAACCCCTGGATTCTCTGAAGGGAATTCATAGCCGTCAGTGAACCCGTTCCTATGACGACCTTACCCTTTCCTCCAAGGAGCTCCTTCATGATGAGACCGGCTGTGTAACCCGCCTGGTAGTTGTCCGTTCCGATGTAGACGTACCTTCCGCTGTCTGGAGAGTCTGTATCGAGAGTGACAACAGGAATACCCATCTCAAGGGCTTTCTTGATGGTGGGGATGACTGCAGTTGGATCGGACGGTGCGATCGCAATACCGTCCACGCCCTCGGCTATGAAAGATTCGAGCATCTGAAGCTGGGCGTTGATATCTTCCTTTTGTGGGACGAAGAACTTCGTATCCACTCTGAGGGCCTTCCCCGCCGCTTTAACACCCTGTTCCACCTGTGACCAGTAAGGATGGACGGATTTTCCGATAACACCTATGGTGAGAGCCAGCGACAGACCAGCAACCAGGAGAACCGAAAGAAAAACCAGAAGTTTCCTCATGATAACACCCCCTTGAAAGATGGTTTATTCCACATACACCCACATCTTTTTTCTGTACACCGGATCTTCAGGGTTCACTCCTTTTCTTTTGAAAAGCTCGCTCAGAGTGACGAATTCGTATCCACGTTTTTTCAATTCTGGGATCAGTATCTCCAGGACTTCGACGATCGGATGCGGCTCCGGCTGTACGTCGTGAAGAAGAATTATTGCACCATCTCTTACGCCTTTCAGTACGTTGTTTACTATCTTTTGGGGATCTCTATCGCATCCTGCCCAGTCGTAACCGAGAACGCCACTCACAAACGGCATGTTTATCACATCGAACATGGTACCGCTCACTGCCAAGTTTGGTGGCCTGAAGAATCGAGGTTCTTTTCCTGCGTATTTCTTGATAAGCTCGTTCGTGCGTTCGATGTGATCTTTTATCGTCTCAGGATCTTTTTTGTCAAGTGGTTCATAATTCCACGAGTGATTTCCTATTTCACATCCCATGGATATCATTCTTTCGAGGATAGCTCGAGTACTTTCGTTCAACCTCTGTCCCACAACGAAAAAGGTAGCTACAACACCGTGTTTTTCAAGAGTGTCCAGTACTGCGGAGGTGAGTTTTACATCAGGACCGTCATCGAAAGTGAGCGCCACCAGTTTCACTCCGTTTTCCTCCTTGGAGTTCACTTTTGAATCAATTGAAAAAAGCAAAACTGTTGTCAAAAAGATCGAAAGAAAAACCAGAAGTCTTTTCATGACCCACCCACCTGTTATTTGCTTGCAAGTCTCCTTCTCAATATGTCGAGAGTTACTGCCACAACTATGACGATTCCGATGACTACATTGTGCCAGTACGTCGAAACGTTGAGAAGAACGAGAGCGTTCCAGAGAAGACTAATGATACTCGCGCCTACGATTGCTCCTAAAACACTTCCTTCTCCTCCCGTGAGACTCGTTCCACCGATCACGGTAGAGGCTATGGCATAGAGTTCGTACATATTACCAACACCTGGTTGCCCTTGAGAAAGCCTTGCCGCAATGATTATCCCCACCACACCGGCAAGGAACCCTGATACCATGAACGCTATCATTCTCACCCTGTCCACGTTCACCCCGGAAAATCTTGCGGCGACTTCGTTACCGCCGGAAGCCCTCAGGTGTTTTCCGTAAACGGTCTTTCTGAGGAAGAAATCTGCCACAAGAGCCACTGCAAGGAGAATCCACACCGGGATCGGTATCTTCAAAAATTCACCCTGCCCGATTTTCAAAAAAGAAGACGGGAGTCCGATTATAGGCCATCCCTTTGTGATCACGGCTGCCATGCCTCGGGCGATTGTCAGTGTTCCAAGGGTGATGATAAAGGCGGGAACCCTGAGTTTTGTGACGAACAAGCCGTGCCACGCACCTGCTCCTATAGAAAACAATAGAATGAGAATCACAGAGATCCACACGGGAACACTGTGAGTCATGAGCCAGGCGACCATTACCCCTGTGAGCGCCACCATAGAACCGGGGGAGAGGTCGATGGCTCCTCCCCCGGAGATGATGACAAAGGTTTCACCGATAGCTAACAGGCCAAAGATCGCTATCTGCCTTCCGAGAGCCTGAAGATTGAATGCCGTCAGAAAGCGGGGATTCAGGATAGCCGTGAAGACAGCCAGACTGACGAGAGCAACTAAAGGGCCGAGTTCTCTGAAAGTTCTCTTCTTAAATTTCGAAGCCAAGCTATCTCCTCCTCAGTAACACCTGTTGAATATTTCTTCCATGTCCTTCGCGGTTAAGTTACCGGGAGTTACAACAACCACTCCATTCAGTATCCTGTAGCCGGTTTCTGCCATCTTTGGAATATCCTCTTTTTTCACACCCAGTTCACTGAGTCTCTTGTTGAGACCGAACATTTCCTGGAAGTCTCTCAGTTTCTTGATAGCGATCCTTCCAGCTTTTCTATCGTCTGTTTCGTAAACGCCGAACACTTCCCTTCCAACGATGGCGAGTCTCTCGTAGGCGTGATCGAAGATGTATTCGAACAGGTACGGACCTGTGATGCACAGACCAAGACCATGGGTGATTTCTGGATAGAAACCACTGAGACCATGCTCCAGCGCGTGGTTTGCGATCACACCGGTCAGAGTCTCTGTGATTCCTGCTTCAGTACTGGCCCAGGCGAGGTTCGTTCTGGCTTCCATATCTTCTCCGTTCTCGTAAGCAACTGGGAGATATGTCACAATCCTTTTCATGGCGTCCAGGGCGAGGACATCCGAGTAAGGATTCGCATTCACGTTGAGGAAGGCTTCTATAGCGTGATAGAACGCATCCATAGAGGTGTACGCGGTCTGGTCTTTCGGTAATGTCTTCATCACTTCAGGATCCACAAGGGAGAGAACGGGAAAGGTGTTTCTATAGCCTATTCCCACTTTTTCTTTCGTTTGGGGATTTGTGATCACCGCAAATGGATCTGCCTCGGTTCCCGTTCCGTGTGTGGTGGGTATAGCAACAACGGGGATGGATTTTTCTGGAATCTTTCCACCACCTACGGGAACGTAATCCCAGAATTTTCCTTCATTCGGAGCGGTAATAGAAATCGCTTTTGCGCTGTCTATTGGACTTCCTCCACCAAGTCCTATGATGAAATCTATTTTCTCTTTTCTCACGATTTCTGCAGCCTCATCGACGTGATCCGATATCGGGTTGGGAATTATTTTGTCGAAGACGAAACTTTCCACTCCTGCTTTCTTGAGAAGATCTACCACTCTCTGCAAAAGGCCGGTCTTCTTAGTGCTGGAGCGCCCTGTCACAATCAATGCTTTTTTTCCGAGCTTTTTTGCCCTTTCTTCCAGTTCGTCCACCGCTCCCACCCTGAAAATGATCTCCGTTGGAAGATAGGATGAAATTTTGAACATACTGTCACCTCCTTTATTTGACTTCTTCTATTATGTCCTCGACAGCCAGTACGGCCGCGCCCACGAGGTTGGAACTGATGTTTCTGAATTCTGTGGTTCTGATTTTCAGATCCTTCACAGCGGCCTTCAAAGCTCTTTGATGGACAAAGTCTTTTACAATATCGAGAAAACTATCACCAAGATCGACGACTTCCCCACCAAGGATCACGAGTTCAGGATTCAATATGTTCACCAGGTTCACGATGCCGACCGCTATGTTTTCCGCAAATTTCATCAGTATTCTTTTTGCATCGTTTCTCTGCTTCAGCGCCTGGAATTTCTCTATTGCGTTTTTTCCAGGGAGTTCTTTCCCGTACTGCTCGATCGCCCAGTTGATCGAAGAGACGAGTTCCCAGCAACCCCAGTTGGAACAGTGGCACTGCCTGTCGGAGTACATGTTCACTGTCATGTGCCCTGCTTCACCCGCTGTAAAAGAAGGACCTCTGAAGATCTTTCCATCGATCATCAATCCCGCTCCAACACCCTCTCTTATGATGATAAAAACGGCTTCTTTCACGTTTCTCAGATCTTCTGAGTGGTACTTTTCGGCGAGCATGGAAAGATTCGCCTCGTTGTCCGCAAGAACGGGAACATCGACTTTGAGGAGTTCTTTTATACTCACATTCTCCCACTCAAGGTTTGGGGCGAGAAGTATTTTCTTTTCTTCCATATCAACCATTCCTGGAACGGAAAGAGAGATTCTTGAAATTCTATATTCACCTGAGATGCGTTCGTAGATTTCTTTGACTATGTTGAAGAATTCCACTGGTTCCCTCGGTGTGTTGAAAGTTCCCCTCGGTTCTACTTCTCCGTCGAAAAATCCAACACCGTAGGTCGTTATATTCACTCCTATATCGAAGACTAAACTCAAAAAGGCGTTCTTTCTTAGATCGAGGAGAATTCTTCTTCTTCCGGGAGAATTTTTCCCCATCGTACCGATCTCTCTTATATAACCTTCATCTATGAGTTCTTTCGTGAGTCTTGTTACACTGCTCGGCGTGAGCCCTGTGACCTCCGATATGTCTGATCTGGAGATGGGATGGTTTTCGTGAATCACCTTGAGGATGCTCTTTTTGTTGAGGATTTTTATTCTCGGAGAGTTGTATTTCAACTTCGATTCCTCCTTTTGGATCGTAATATTATCTTCTCATTAATTATATGCGGGAAATAATTTAAAATCAAGGTCGGATATCTGTTGTTTTCTCCATTTTCGACTGCTTAATAGGAATTATGGGTTTTTAACCTTAAAAATTGTAATTTTTCGGAGATTTCCTTCAGGCCTCTGGCGGTCACTCNCTCTTTTTCTTCAGATTGATACCATCCTTCGGTAAAACCGTATCTTTCAGCCAGTTCTAAAATTTTTTCGTACTCGTCCTGGTTCAGTTTTCTGCTTATTTCGGGAAATTTCTGGGCGTCAAAGTGAGGGATGTACTGATTCATTATGGAGAGAGGAATCCGTGTGGACAAGCTTGAAAGGAAAGAAAAAATTTCAGAATAATCCACCACGTTTCCAGGAAGAACAAGAATTCTCACAATGAGACCTTTCATTTTTTCTTCATCGAAGATTCCCACCTGTCTGAACATCTCAACGATGGCCTTCTGAACAACTGTCCAGTAATCCGGGGTTTTTGAGTACTTCTTAGAAGCTTCGTTGTCCGAATATCTCACATCGGAAAGATAGATATCAACGACACCTTCTAAAAGTCTGAGAATCTCAGGATCTTCGTATCCGCTGGTGTTGTAGACGATGGGGAGGTTCAATCCATTTTCAATGGCGATTCTCAGGGCTGAGATTATGAACGGAAGGTGTGGTGTGGGGGTGACAAGATTCAGGGTCTTCGCACCGTGTTTTTGCAGGATCAAGAATATCTCCGCAAGGTCTTCCACTTCAACCTCTGTTCCTATCCCTTTCTGACTGAATCCCATGTTTTGACAGTATACACATTTCATGTTACAACCGCTGAAGAACACCGTACCCGCACCCGTCTTTCCAGAGATGGGAGGTTCTTCACCGAAGTGAAGAACCGCGTTGGATATCTTCGCTCTGGCGGGTAGTCCACAGATACCGGTGGTTCTGTATCTATCAACACCGCATTTTCGAGGACAGAGTTCGCATTTTTCAAGGTTGTCCCACAGTGTGGTTTCGATCTCTTTTATTCTTTCAATTTTCTTTTTCGACATACTCGATTTTTGCTCCCAGTTTGCTGAATTTGTCTATGACATCTTCGTAACCTCTGAATATGTGTTCAACGTTGCTTATCTCTGTAACACCATCCGCTATGATTCCCGCTATGAGAAGGGCAGCGGTTGCTCTGAGATCCGTTCCCTCAACAGGGGCACCGCTGAGCTTTTCAACTCCTTTCACTATGGCAACGTTTCCAGAAACTTCTATGTCCGCTCCCATTCTTTTCAACTCGTCCACGTGTAAGAACCTCGTTTTGAAGACGTTTTCGGTTATAACCGAGACTCCCGACGCTATCGATAGATACGCCATCATCTGAGGTTGGAGATCCGTGGGAAAACCAGGGTACGGATTCGTTGTAACATCCACCGCTTCTGGTCTTTCTCTCATTTCGATCTCTACTTCGTTTCCAAAAACTTTAAGTTTTACCCCTGTTTCTTCTAGTTTCTCAAAAAAGTTCGTGAGATGATCCGGGTTCACGTTCTTCACCAGACCTTTTCCTCGACTTGCTGCGATGGCTACCAGGTACGTTCCAGCTTCTATTCGATCGGGAATGATGCTGTATTCAACTCCCTGCATTTTCTCCACGCCTTCAATCACTATTCGGCTGGTTCCGGCTCCTTCAATACGTCCACCCATTCTGTTTATGAAATTTTGAAGGTCCACGATTTCAGGTTCCATGGCGGCGTTTTCTATCACCACACGAGTGCCTTCCAGGAGAGCCGCTGTGGTCATCAGGTGTTCCGTGGCACCAACGCTTGGAAAAGGAAGGGTAATCGTCACCTGGTCGGTTCTTCTTTCAAAGGTGGCTTCAACAAAGCCGTGTTCCACTTTTATCGAGAATCCCATTTTTTTGAGACTTTCAAGATGAAAGTCCACAGGTCTGACACCTATGGAACACCCGCCTGGAAGAGCAACTTTCGCCCTTCTAGTTCTCACAGCGATCGGACCGAGCACGTTGAAGGACGCCCTCATCTTCCTGACAAGTTCGTAAGGTACTTCCTGTGAGATATCGTTTTCTCTTTTGATCTTCAGTTCGTTCTCGTCGAATTCCACTCTGAATCCAATGGATCTCAGGATGTCTATCATGACGAAGACATCTTGGAGTCTCGGTACGTTTTTGAGAATTATCTCTTCATCGCATAGAATCGCCGCTGCCATTATTGGAAGAGCAGCGTTTTTTGAACCCGATATCTCCACTTCTCCTTCGAGAACGGTACCACCCTGAACGACCAGTTTGCCCAATCAAGCCACCGCCTTTTCAAGATCGAGGATCGCCTTTTCCAGATCCATGAAATCTTCAGGATAGCTTTTGTATGCAATCGAGTATTCGATGTCTCCTATACTTTCGATGTGATTTTTTATTCTCTCTTCTATATTCGGAGCCGTTTCTTTTCCAACACCGATTACGAAGAGTGCAAAAGTATCATCGGAGTATCTGCCCACACTATCTAAGGGTACCCTCACGCATTCTTTGAGAACTTTTCCTATCTTCATCAGCGCTTTTTCTCTTTCATTCTCAGATACCTTTGTTTTCACAAAGAATATCGTGTAAGGTGTGTTCTCTTCGAAGGCCCTCTGATGTTGATAAGATAGGAGTCTCAGGAAATGGTCTTTCGCGTACACTCTTGTCAGTGGATCGATCATTTTTGTAGTTCCCAGCTTTTCAAAGAAATCGTCGAACACCTGGAATTGTTTCTTCATGACTTCGTTGTATTCTTCTATCAGAGCCTCGAGCTCCTGCTCTCTCTGCTGGCATTGCCGCAGCTTCTCTTCCAGCTCTTCTATTCTTTTCAAAAGTTCCGTGCGTTCATCCATGTTGAGCACCTCCGATTGTCAGTATAATAAACTTCAGAAATATTCTACCACGTCGAAATTGTGGAGGGATTATTCGATGACAATAAGCTACGAAGATATGGAAAATTTCTTGGTGTGTCCAAGGCGATATTACCTTTCAAAAAAAATTTCAAAAGAGGTTTCTCCGAATTTTTCGGAGGAGTTAATGGAGGCTGGATTCCCTCTCGAAAATCCTGTGATCGTGTGTGAGTTTGAGGGTCATGGATTGGTTTCAAATCCCGATCTGGTTGTGAAAGAAAGGGATGGATGGAGAATTATTCTAAGAAAGAACGCAAAAAGGTTTAAAGACAAATACATCCTTGAGAGCGCTTATCATGCCCTGGTTTTCTCAAAAGCTGGTCTGAAGGTTTCTGGAGTGGAGATCGTATCCGACAGCTTCTCAAGAAAGATGGAAAACTGGAAAAATCTGATACCCATCGTCGAAGATGTTTTGAGAGAAATGTTGACATTAGATGATGATCCTCATCCCAGAGTGGGAAAACACTGTAGATACTGTGATTTTCTCGAAGATTGCGAAGGGAAGCTTCTTGAAGAGAAGAGTTTGCTTCTGGTGAACGGGATAGGAGAAGAAACGTACAGGGTTCTCTATGGAATGGGTATAGAAACGCTGGAAGATCTCGCAGGGGCGGACCAGAGAATCCTGGAAAAGGTATTTGGAAAAGAGAAGGGAAAAAGGTTCATCATGGCGGCGAGGGCGTTTCTCGAGAATAGAGTGATAATGATAACTCCTCCGGAAGATCTTCCAGAAGGAACAATAGTTGACATAGAGTATCATCCAGCGGAAGAGAGTGATTTTCTCTATGGGTTTTTAATAGGTGATGAGTACAGATATTTTCTGGAAGAAGATCAAGAAGATCTGATCGCATTTTTGAACTCTCTGGATGATGGAAGTGTTCTCTACCATTATCATGGACCAGAGAAGAGAAAGCTGATTTCATTGATCGGCAGAAACAAAAGGATGAATTTTCTCGATGTGTTCTCAATTCTGAGGAATCACTTCGTTTTTCCGGTTATGTCCTACTCACTCAAAAGAATCGCTAAGTATCTGGGGTACGATTGGAGAACGTCTCTGAATGGTTATGAAATACTGCGGCTTTATGAGAAATGGAAAAAAACGAGAAACGAGGAGCTTCTAAAGCAGATGCTCCTGTACAACGAAGATGATGTGAGGGCAACGAAGTTGGTCCTGGATTTCATGAGGTCTTACTCTTCTTTTTCATAGGGAACACCATCGGCTGCTGGTGGTCTAGTTCTTCCTATCAGGCCAGCCACGACAACGAGGGTAACAACGAACGGAAAGAGATTGAACAACGGTTTTGCCGTAGCGGGTACGTTGAGAATGGGACTGCTCTGAAGTTGATTGGCCAGAGCTTCTGACATACCAAACATGAGGCAGGCCCACATGGCACCTATGGGATTCCAATTTCCAAGGATCATGGCCGCAAGGGCAATGAAGCCCCTTCCTCCCGTCATGAGTTCCCTGAAGTTACCGACCTCTCCTATGGAAAGGAACGCTCCTCCCATGGACGCCAGAGCACCGCTCATGAGAACTCCGAAGTACCTTATTTTGAAGACGTCAACACCGAGAGTATCGGCGGCCTCGGGATTTTCACCTACTGCCCTCATTCTGAGACCCAGTGGGGTCTTGTAGATCAAAAACCACGCAAAAAAGACCATTGCGAAGGCTATGAGAACTATTGGACTGATGGTTCCGATGGCTTCTCCGATGAAAGGAATGGAGGAAATTCCAGGTAGTGTGATCTCTTCGATTCGACCCACATAAGGTGTCTGCCCCGGCTGACCGAATATCGGTTCCATGAGAAAACCTGTCAGACCCTGCGCGACCAGTATCAACGCCGTCGCGCTCACTATCTGGTTACCTCTCCATTTGATACTCGCCCAGGCGTGGAACCAGGAAAATCCGATCCCTATGGGGATGGAAAGCAAGAAACCGAGCCACACGTTTCCGGTGTAGTATGTGATCACCACCGAAGAAAACGCTCCAAGGAGCATTATTCCTTCAAGGGCGATGTTCACAACCCCTGTAACTTCACTGAAAACACCTCCAAGGGATGCGAAAAGAAGAGGAGTGGAAGCTGTGAGAGTGAGCTTGTAAAAGAGGGGATTCGAGAAAATGTTCCAGAGCACTTCCAGTATTTTCATCTTTTCACCTTCCTGAACCTGAGAAGGGTTTTAACAATCCTGTCGGCTGCGACGAGGAATATGACGATACCCTGTATGATTGTGACGATGTGTTTTGGTACCCCAACGAACTGCATGTTGCTCGATCCAGTTCGCAGAGCAGCTATGAGAAATGAGGCGAAGATGATGCCTATGGGATGGTTTTGTCCGATCAGCGCGATCGAGATTCCATCGAAGCCCTTTCCGCCGGAGAGTGTTCCTAGGAACCTGTGATGTAACCCCATCACTTCCAGGGCTCCAGCAAGACCCGCCAGCGCTCCGCTTATTGCCATACACATGACGATGTTCTTTGAGATGTTTATTCCTCCATATTCTGCCGCGTACGGATTGAATCCAACTGCTTTCACCTCATAGCCAGTTTTCGTCTTCTCCAGAACGATGTATATAACCACCGCTGAAAGGATTGAAATCAGAATACCGGAGGTCATTTCTAAGGCGCCAACTGTAACAATAGGAGGAAGTTTGGCAGAAGGAGCAATTTCTGGGCTTTTTGGGGTACCCGATCCCACTGCCAGTGGTCCCGTGATGAGGTAGGAGGATATGTAGGTTGCAATCCAGTTCAGCATTATGGTTGACACAACTTCGTGTGCTCCCGTTTTTGCCTTCAGATAACCGGCTATAGAGGCCCAGACGGCACCTCCCAGCATGCCGGCAATCATCGTAAGAGGGATAGCGAGTAATGGCGGTATTCCTCTCATGTGCATTCCAACGACAGTTGCCAGAATCCCTCCCATGATCATCTGTCCTTCCGCTCCTATGTTGAATAGCCCTGCTCTGAAACCAAATCCAACGGCGAGTCCTGTTAGGATGAGCGGCGTGGTTTTTATCACCGTATCGGCCAGAGCCTGGATATTTCCGAAAGCCCCTTCGATCATGGCTTTGTACGCTATCACGGGGTTCTGCCCGATCAGAATGATCACCACGGCTGCTATAAGAAGTGCTATGATGACCGAAAAGAACGGGACAAGAAATGACCACACCCTGTTGTTCATCTTCTGATCTCCTCCAGTCTTTTACCTGCCATCATGAGCCCTACTTCCTCTGGAGTGGTTTTTTCCGGTCTGACTTCTCCCATTATCTGTCCTTCGTACATAACCAGTATTCTGTCGCTGAGCGAGAAGATTTCGTCCAGTTCCATGGATATGAGAAGAATACCAACACCTGCGTCTCTCATCGATACGAGTGTTTTGTGGATGAATTCTATCGCACCCACGTCCAGACCACGTGTCGGTTGAGCCACAACGAGAAGTTCGGGGGAGAAACTCATTTCACGCGCAACGATGATCTTCTGCTGATTCCCACCGGAGAAACTTCCCGCGAGGAGTTCTATATTTCTCGGCCTGATATCGAACTTTTCAAAAAGTTGTTTTGAAAATCTTTTTATTTCCTTCATGTTGAGAAAACCGCTCTTCACGAAAGGCTCTATCATGTGCCTTCCCAAAATGGTGTTGAAATATGCCGGAAAATCCACTATCAAACCTCTTTTGAGTCGATCTTCTGGAACGTGGAACATTCCGAGATCTCGCAATCTTTTTGGGTCGTATCCCGTTATATCTTCACCTCTGAAGAGGACTCTTCCGCGTTCCGCTCTGCGAAGTCCTGTGATCGCTTCTACCAGTTCGGACTGACCGTTTCCAGCAACACCGGCTATCCCTACTATCTCTCCCCTCTTTACCTCGAAAGAAACTCCCTTTACAACGTCCAGTTTCCTGTTGTCCTTGACCCAGAGATCTTCTATTTTGAGGAGTGTTTCACCGGCTTCTTTTGGCTTTTTCTCAACCGTGAGAACGACTTCCCTTCCCACCATCAATCTCGCTATTTCCTGTGGTGTGGTTTGTGAAGTAATGAGGTTTCCTGTGACCCTTCCCTGTCTCATAACGGTGATTCTATCGGAGATCTCCATCACTTCGTTCAATTTATGCGAAATGAATATGATCGTCTTCCCGCTCTTTTTCAATCGTCTCAAGACTTCGAAGAGTTCCTCTGTTTCCTGTGGAGTGAGGACGGCAGTAGGTTCATCTAATATGAGAATCTCTGCTCCTCTGTAGAGTGTCTTGATGATCTCTACTCTCTGCTGCAACCCCACGGGCATGTCCTCTATTTTCATATCGACGTCTATTGTTAATCCGTACTCTTCCGAGAGTTTTTTAACTTCTTTTCTCGCCTTTTTCCTATCCAGAAGAATTCCTTTCCTTGGTTCCATCCCGATGATCACGTTCTCGTAAGCCGTCAGGTTGTCAACGAGCATGAAATGCTGGTGAACCATACCTATACCATTTTTTATCGCGTCAGCGGGACCGGAAAATTCTACTCTTTTTCCGTTTATGTAGATTTCCCCCTCATCGGGCTTTAAGAGGCCGTAGAGTTGTTTCATGAGAGTGGTTTTTCCAGCGCCGTTTTCACCAACGATAGCGTGGATTTCACCCTTTTCGACGAAGAGATCCACGTGATCATTTGCCAGAACTCCTGGAAACCTTTTAACGATTCCCTTCATCACAACTGCGTACTCCACCGGATCACCCCTGAAAAGAGGGGGAGGACTCCCCCTCAGAATGGGAATTCGATTTGTGGCACTTCAAAAGCATCGAGTTCTTCCTGAGTCTCTGGGACTTTCAGAGTGCCTTCTTTCATCAATTTTTCAAGGTAAAGGAGTTCGGCTATGACTCTGTTGGGAACGAGTCCTTTCGTGTACTTCATAGGACTTATTCCAACTGCATCTTCGGAGATTCCAAGAACCCTGTGTCCACCTTCGAACGTTCCCTCGTAAGCCCAGACAACTCCGTAATAAGACGCAACGTCCACTCTCTTCATGGCACTCGTCAGAACTGCACCGGGAGCCATGTAATCCTGATCCATGTCCACTCCTATGGCGAAGAATCCTTTTCCGTTCGTCGTGTAGTAATCTATAAGGTCAACGAGTTTGTCAGAACCGGCCAGTGCTGAGAATTTCTCCCTGGCAGCTTCTATAACGCCGTTTCCACAGGCGCCGGAGGCGTGGAACACAATATCGGCTCCTTCCGCAAACTGGGACATGGCGAGGTCCTTACCCTTCTTCGGATCTTCGAAGTCCTGTGTGTAGCCTCTCAAGATCTTCACGTTCTTTTTGTGGAGAACCGAGTAAGTCTTTATACCGGCCTCGTAACCGTATCTGAACCTTTCCACAGGAGGTATCGGAATTCCTCCGACGAATCCAACCGTTCCGGTCTTCGTCATGGCGGCCGCCACGTAACCTACCAGGAAGGCGGCTTCCTGTTCTTTGAAGGTGAATGTGAGTACGTTCGGGAGAATCTGGCCCTCGGGAGGCGTGATGTCTATTCCCACAAAGTACGTGTCCGGATATTGCTTTGCCACTTTAAAGAGGGCATCCGTCATCATGAAACCAACAGCGAACACGAGATCAGCTTCTTCCGCTGCTTTGCTGAGGTTCGGTATGTAGTCGGACTGCTCGTAAGATTGTATCACTTTCGCTTCTATTCCGAGTTCTTCTGCAGCTTGCTTTACTCCTGCCCACGTTCCATCGTTGAAGGATTTGTCACCGAGTCCCCCGACGTCCGTCACCATGATGACTTTGAAACCAAACAGAGCAACCGCGAAAATCATCAAAGAAATCACGAGAAACTTTTTCATGCTTTCACCCTCCTTTTCATGAAGTTTTTATAGAGAAGAAACAGAGAAACGAATATCAAAAACACTTCGATGTGGAAGGTGTGAGTGGACGAAGTTTCGATGATCAGAGGGAAAATTCCGCTTTCAACGAAAACTTCGAGGTGTTTCCATTTGATCATCGAAAGGATGGAGGTGAACAGAGTCGCTGCTGCGGGAAAGATCAGATATCTTCCTCCAAGAACAGCGGAGAAGAAAAGCAAAAAGAAAGTGAAGATGCCGATCAATCCATTCACGGTGCGATAAGGTTTCAGCGAGAGATACCTTTTCTCCGTTGAATAGGAGAAAGAAACACCTTCAATGAGTGGGTACCTTTCAATGGTGTTTGTCAGTTCTCTTTCGAAATCCTGTGAGAATTTTTCGGAAGTGTACGAGGTGATCCTTTCTACAAATTGGTCCAGTGATTTGATTTCTCTTTTGTACTTTCTATACCTGGATTTTTCCTGTGAGAGGTAATCACTCAGATCGCCTTCGATTTTACCGGTTAAATTCAATCTGTCTTCGAACCCGGCTGTGGTGAAGAATTTTGAGCGATCATTCAGCTGAAGGAAAATGCCGTTTTTAGTGGATTCTATCGATTTTAGAGCTTCGATTTTTAGCAGTTCTTCCGGTAAAGATCCAAGGGTTTCCACTATTTGCTTTGTGTGTTCTTTACTTGAAAGGGCTATCGTGTTTATTCTGTTTATGATCGTTTTTACGTGTGAGTCAGGATCTTCAAATATCTCAACTTTCAGCTGATTGTAATACGGTGAGTTCTCAAAAGCACTATCCATACCCATTTCTCTGACTGAGATGTACGACGGGATGAAAAGGAGGAAGACAAATATCAGTGATAGCAGTGGATAGAGATACCTTTTCCTGACAAGAAAGATAAAATTGAAAAAGATGAACGTGAAAACGACAAAAGTTGAAAAGATCATGTTTTCAACGGTGTTGAGATACAGCGATTTTGTCACCCAGATGAACAGAATCTCTGCGGCGATGATGAACTGCAGTATCGTTCGATACTTTCTCAGGAAAATCACCAGAAGAACACCGTAGACGACAAACCGGATCCACCAGAAGTTGGATATCGATAGTGATGTGTTTTCAAAGATACCCGCTACTTCGTTCTGGAGTGCGGAGATATTACTTTCGAATTCTTTCCACAGAAGACTCGCCTGCCTGTTTATGTTTCGAGTGTACTCGGCTTGGTTTTTCGAAGAGGCGATTTCCTCGATCGCTTCTTTTAATTTTGTTTCCAGATCTTCAGGGAGGAGTTTCAAAATATCTGGATGAACATCATGATTCACATTGAAAGAGAACCCTAATTTTCTGATGCCAAGGTTGAATTCAACAGGTGGGGGAGTGTTTGTTCCTCCTGTGTAGTAGGCTAAGATCCATCTAATCAAGTTCAACGCGTTGGAGCGAACGAACATTCTGTATTCGGCAAAGAAGGAATTGAAGGCAGGAGAATTTTTCAGGACACTCTCTGAAGGCTTTGAGCCGGACATCGTGGACTGAAAGTAAGAGAGGAAAAGAACGTTGGAGAGTTTTCTTTCCCAGTTGGTTTCTTTCCAGCTTTGATAGAGCACGAAAAGGTAGTCACCCGGTGTTTTTGCAAATTCAGTTTTTTCCACACTTCCTGCAAGAAATCTTCGAAAGATTCTGTACTTTTGAAGTTGAGGGATGTTTTCTTTTACATAACTCACGAATGGATCCTGCGGGGATCCACTTTCGTAATCTTCCACCAGCTTTTGAAACTGTGCGGTGACATTTTCTAAATCGATGGCAAGGGAAAGAACGGGTACAACCAGAAATAACAAGAACAGAAAAATCCATTTTTTCATCGTCTCAACTCCCCATTCGGGATTATACTATAGACAAGGGGTGATCAAGAATGAGTGAGAGAAAGATCCCAAAGGAAGTAATTGAAGAAGTGGAAAGGCTCAGAGAGGAGATCGAGTATCACAACTACAGATACTACGTTTTGAACGATCCAGTTATTACGGACGAGGAATATGACAAACTCATGAGAAGGCTCATTGAACTGGAAAGGATGTATCCAGAACTGGTTACACCGGATTCGCCAACTCAGAGGGTAGGGGGAAAGGTACTCGAAGGTTTTAAAACGGTAAAGCATTCCGTTCCTATGTTGAGTCTGGATAACACGTACAACGAAGAAGAGATTCTCGAATTCGATCGGCGTGTTAAAAAAACTCTTCAGGAGGCAGAAGTCGAGTACGTTGCCGAGCTGAAGATAGACGGCGTTTCCATAGCTCTCAGATATGAGAACGGAAAGTTCGTCTTGGGAGCGACACGGGGAGATGGGATAGAAGGAGAGGATGTCTCTGAGAATGTGAAGACCGTACGCAGTATTCCACTTCGTCTGAGAAAGCCCGTCACCGTAGAAGTGAGAGGGGAAATATACATGCCTGTGGATGAATTCAAAAGGTTGAACGACGAAAGAGAAGAAGAAGGACTACCTCCTTTTGCCAATCCGAGGAATGCCGCTGCAGGAACGCTTCGGCAGTTGAACACGGCACTCGTTGCGGCAAGGCGTCTGGATTCGTTCATCTACTATGTGGTTCATCCCGAAAACTACGGTTTGAAGACACAATGGGAAGCTCTCCAGTTTCTGAAAGAACTCGGTTTCAAGGTGAATCCACACTCTAAACTGTGTAAAAACATTCAGGAAGTGATCGATTACTGGAGGGAGTGGGAAGAAAGAAAGAAGGAGCTGGATTATTGGGTTGATGGCGTTGTGGTGAAGGTGAACAGATTCGATTTCCAGAGAATTCTCGGCGAAACATCGAAAGCACCGCGATGGGCTATCGCATTCAAATTTCCCGCTGAGCAGGCAAGAACCAGGGTGCTGGATGTCACCATCCAGGTTGGACGAACAGGTGTTCTCACACCCGTTGCCGAGCTCGAACCCGTTCAGCTCGCTGGAACGATTGTGAAGAGAGCTTCGCTGCACAATTTCGAGTACATAAGAGAAAAAGATATCAGGATAGGAGACTATGTCTTTGTGGAAAAAGCCGGTGGAATCATTCCTCAAATAGTCAAATCGATACCGGAATTGAGAACCGGAAGCGAAAAGGAAATAAAACCACCCGATAAGTGTCCTGTCTGCGGCGGGAAAGTAGGAAAGTTGGATCCCGAAGAGGTTGCTCTCAGGTGTCTAAACCCGCATTGTCCTGCCAAACTGAAGAGGGCTTTGAGGACTCTGGTTTCCAGAGAGGCTCTCGATATTGAAGGACTCGGGGAGAAGTTGATAGACAGATTGGTCGATGCTGGCCTTGTAAAGGATATAGCGGATATCTTCTACCTCACTCCTTTCGATCTCGCTCAGCTTGGACCGGGGATCGGTCAGCGAACGATAGCTAAGATTCTCCAAGAGATAGAAGAGGCGAAGAAGAGGCCGCTCCATAAACTGATAACGGGTCTTGGAATTCCCATGGTAGGTCAGAAGACGGCGAAAATCCTCGCGGAACATTTCAAATCCCTGGAAGCAATCGCAGATGCTTCTTATGAAACACTGAAGGACATACCGGGAATCGGTCCAGAAATCGCAAAGAGCATCGTTGAGTACTTCCGAAATCCAAAAACAAGGGAAATCATTGAAAAACTCAAAAAAGCTGGAGTGAAACTCGAAGAGAGAGTTATGAAACTCGATATTCTGAAGGGATTGACTTTCGCCGTGACAGGTACCTTGAAGAACTTTACGAGAGAAGAAATAGTAGAGTTTTTCGAGAAGCTGGGAGCGAAAGTCGTCAACTCTGTGAGCAGGAACACGGACTATCTCATAGTGGGTGAAAATCCCGGTTCCAAGTACGAAAAAGCGAAGATGTTGAAAGTAAAAACGATGAGTGAGGAAGAATTCCTCGAGTTTGTCAGAAAAAGAGCAGAATTGAAAGGGTACAACTTCGATGAGATAATGAGGAGTTGGAAGGAATGGAGTTGATATTCGAAGGAAAACCACTGAAGAGCTTTTGTTTTTCGATGGTTTTCAACATTGGCTGGAGACACGAACCACCTGAATTACGAGGTTCTCTGTTGAGAACCTTCGATGACCTTGTGGGAATTCTGAAGAAAGAACTTCCCGAATACTTCGATGTTTCAAAGCACATTGATGCAGAATTCTCTAAACTCAAGATCTGGGGAACCTCTGACAAAGCGGAAATCCTTCTGGAGGCAGTTCATAAAGTGCTGGCGCTTCCCCCACAGATCTTCCTGGAAATTGGTGGTGGATTGATCTTTTCGGTGGCAGCCGGTGCTATGAAATCGGAAGTGTTGAATGAACTGGAAAGAATGAAATTTCCCAAGCCTTCAAAAGCTCCAAAGGTTCATATCAAACCGAGAAATTTCTTCAAGACGTTTAACCTGAGCAGGTTGGAAACGATTTTCCTTTATAGTTTCCTAAAAGAAACAGCGGGAGAGGTCTTCCTGGAGCTTTCGCCGATCGGGGATAGGATACACTATGGAAAGAATTTCCGTCTTCCTCCATTCCATGAAATCTCTAAATACAAGGACAGATTCAAGGCTTCACTGGCTAAACAACTGGAGACAACAGAAGGAACGGTTGATCTCCTTATAAATCTGAACATTTTCAAAAAGGAAAAGGTCTCGATAAGAGATGCATTGGAGGAACTGGAAAATCTGGATCTTTTGAAAAAGATAGACGCGATTGAAAAGATGTTCAGGAGGGTCTCGAGTTGAACATAGAGAGAGCGGATTTTGTTGACAGAGTGAAAATCTTCGTGAAAGCCGGTGACGGAGGAAACGGTTGTGTGAGCTTCAGAAGAGAGAAATACGTTCCAAAGGGCGGTCCTGATGGTGGAGACGGCGGCGATGGAGGGTTCGTCTTCCTCAGGGCCAATCCTTCTGTTTCCACACTGATAGAATTTGTGAACAAAAGAAAATTCGTGGCGGAAAACGGAAAACACGGCATGGGAAAGAAAATGAAAGGAAGAAACGGTAAGGATCTTTTCATAGACGTGCCGGTAGGAACTGTGGTCAAAGACGCCGTTACCGGAGAGATCATCGCTGATCTGAACGAACCGGGAAAAATCGTGTGTGTGGCGCGCGGTGGAAAGGGCGGAAGAGGGAACGCCCATTTTGCAACATCCACAAAGCAGGCTCCTTTGATAGCAGAACGCGGCGAGAAAGGTGAGTCCAGATGGCTCGAACTTGAACTGAAGATACTGGCAGATGTTGGACTCGTTGGATACCCGAACGTGGGAAAGTCTTCCCTCATATCGCGCATCAGCAACGCAAGACCCAAAATAGCGAATTATCCGTTCACAACACTCATACCTAATCTGGGAGTGGTGAAATACGATGACTTCAGCTTTGTGGTAGCGGACATTCCCGGTCTCATCGAAGGTGCAAGTGAGGGTGTAGGTCTCGGAAACGTATTTTTGAGGCACGTTGAAAGGTGCTACTTGATAGCCCATGTGATCGATGTGAGTGGCTATGAGAGGGAAGATCCGGTGAGAGATTACTTCGTCATAAGAGAAGAAATGAAGAAGTATTCTCCATTCCTTTTGGAGAAACCCGAGATAGTGGTTGCAAACAAGATAGACCTTATCGGTAAAGAAGAATTGGAGAAGATTCTGAAGAGACTGAGAGATGCTACCAACCGAGAGGTGATCCCCGTCTCTGCCTTGACAGGTGAGGGAATAGATCTGCTAGTTTCAAAGCTAGCCTCCATTGTCAGGGAAATGAAAGTAGAGAAATCGGAAAGAAAAGAAGAAAAATTCGTGAAGCCTTCACCTGTCTGGAGGAGGCTTCCTGAGAAGTTCCATTTAGAAGTTGTCAAAGAAGATGAGGGATACTGGGTGGTTGAAGGAGAGAACCTTAGAGTCTGGATAGAGAGATTCGACCTGAATCAGAGGGATGCGAGATTGATGCTTTTACAGGTTCTGGAGAAAAACGGTTTGAACAATAAATTGAAAGAAGCCGGGGTGAAGGAAGGGGATGTTGTCAGGATCGGAGATTTCGAGTTTGAATACAGGGAATAGAATAGGCATATTTGGAGGTTCGTTCGATCCCGTTCATACCGGTCATGTACTTGTGAGTGTCTACACGCTTGAAATTCTCGATCTGGATCGGTTGATCGTTGTACCCGTTTTCAATCCGCCGCACAAGAAAACGGTCGCCCCCTTTGAAAAGAGATTCGAGTGGTTGAAAAAAGTTTTCGAAGGAATGGAAAAGGTGGAAGTGAGTGATTATGAGAAAGGGAGAGGAGGCGTTTCTTACTCTATCTTCACAATAGAGTATTTTTCAGAGATCTACAAGACAAAACCGTTCTTTATCGTTGGCGAAGATGCGCTTTCTTACTTTGAGAAATGGTACAGATACCGCGATATCCTGGAAAAATCCACCCTGGTTGTTTATCCGAGGTACTGCGGGAAACCTTATCATGAGCACGCCAGGAGAGTATTAGGAGATCTGAGCGAGATTGTGTTTCTGGATATGCCTATCGTTCAAATTTCTTCTACGGAGATTCGTGAAAGGGCCAGAATTGGGAAGACTTTGAAAGGGTTCGTACCAGAGGAGATCAGGGAGGAAGTGGAGGTTTTCTATGGAGCTTAAAGTCGGTCTTGCGCCGATGGCAGGATACACTGATTCGGCATTCCGCACTCTGGCTTTCGAATGGGGTGCGGATTTTGCGTTCTCTGAAATGGTGAGTGCAAAGGGTTTTCTCATGAATTCTCAGAAGACAGAAGAACTCTTACCACAACCACATGAAAGAAACGTGGCGGTCCAGATCTTTGGAAGCGAACCGAGCGAACTTTCTGAGGCAGCGAGGATTCTCTCTGAAAAGTACAAGTGGATAGATTTGAACGCTGGTTGTCCTGTGAGAAAAGTTGTAAAAAAAGGAGCAGGCGGAGCTTTGTTGAAAGATTTGAGACATTTTCGATACATTGTGAGGGAGCTCAGAAAGAGTGTTTCTGGCAAATTTTCTGTGAAAACTCGCCTTGGATGGGAGAAAAATGAAGTCGAGGAGATATATCGAATACTCGTTGAGGAAGGAGTGGATGAGGTATTCATTCACACGAGAACGGTGGTTCAGGGTTTCACTGGGAAGGCTGAATGGAAGGCGTTGAGTGTTCTGGAAAAGAGAGTTCCTACCTTTGTGAGTGGTGATGTTTTCACCCCAGAAGACGCCAAAAGGGCTCTGGAAGAAAGCGGATGTGATGGCCTTCTGGTAGCGAGAGGCGCGATAGGAAGGCCTTGGATTTTCAAACAGATAAAGGATTTCCTCCGAAGCGGAAGGTACTCTGAACCGTCCCGGGAAGAAATTCTTAGAACGTTCGAAAGACATCTCGAATTGTTGATAAAGACGAAGGGTGAAAGAAAAGCAGTTGTGGAAATGAGAAAGTTTCTGGCAGGTTATACAAAAGATTTGAAAGGCGCAAGGAGATTCAGAGAGAAAGTTATGAAAATAGAAAAAGTTCAAATTTTAAAAGAGATGTTTTATAATTTCATCAAGGAGGTGTGAGCATGTTTTCTGCAAAGGAATTGCTGAACATAGCAGTAAGAGTAGAGAAAGAGGGAGAAGAGTTTTACAGAAAAATTGCCGAGCGTTTCACTCAGCCGGACATAAAGGAATTTTTCTCTTACATGTCCAGGCAGGAAGCCGAACATGCCAGAACCTTTGAAAAGATCGGAGAAGAAGTGGGAGCCGAAGAGGAGACTTACCTCGACATGGAAGATGCCGAAGAGTATCTCAAAAGCTTTGTGGAGGGAAGATTCTTTCCATCTCCTGAAGTTATGGAAAAATATCTGAAAGAGAAGTCTGTCGAGGAAGCAGTAGATTTTTCCATATCGGTTGAAAAGGAAACCATCATCTTTTATTACGAAATTTTAGAGCTCTTGAAGAATGAAAAAGCAAGATCCCTTGTTAAAGGTATTATAGAGCAGGAGAAACAGCACGTGGTAAAACTTCTCAGGATAAAGGGGATGATCGCCTGATATGCCTTTTTACAAATACGTGGCCGTGGAGGGGAGCGGTAAGAAGATAACGGGGGTCATAGAGGCAGAGAACAAGTTGAAGGCGATATCGATCCTTTCTGAGAGAGGATTGATGGTTGTTCGTGTGGAGGAGAAAAAAAATCCAAAGAAAAGTTCGCCGTTCTTTCAGATTTCAATCAGCGAAATAGCCACGTTCTGCCGACAGCTTTCCATAATGATTTCGGCCGGTATAAGGATAAAAGAAGCGTTGAACATTCTGGCTCGTCAGACGGTTTTTTCAAAGCGTTTCAGAAAAGTTATACTGGAAATCGCTCTCAGCGTTAAAACAGGGGATTCTTTAGCAGAAGCTTTCAGAAAAACAGGTGTTTTCGACAGTGTTTTGATCAGTATGTTAGAAGCAGGAGAAGAAGGTGGAGTCCTTGACAGAACCCTGAAGAGGGCTGCGGACTTTTACGAAAGTATGAAAAGGCTTCAGGATGAGGTAAAATCCGCCATGGCTTATCCTCTCTTTGTTCTCTTCTTTGCAGTGGTAATCGTACTTGTGATCAGTTTTTACATACTCCCCAACCTCGTCAGGGCTTTTGGAACTTCTATTCCACTCTCACCCACGATTCAATCTCTTCTAAAAGCCAACGAATTTTTGAGTGAAAACTGGCCGTGGTTCTCGGTGCTTGTGGTGGGTATCATAGCCGGTATTTTCGTTTTGATGAAATCAAGATACGGTGTTTACATAAAGGAATATCTATCCTTTATTTTTCCACCTGTCAGGAAGCTCAGACAGAACATGGGGCTCGAACGATTCGCCAGAACACTGGGAATTCTTGTGGGAAGCGGTGTCAGAATAACCGATGCCATAAAGATGGCCGCTCAGGCTTCCAGTTCACCTTCCATTATCAGAAAAACCGAAGAAATGGTTCGGAAGATATCCGAAGGGAAAACCCTTCGAGATACTTTTGCAGAAAGTGGAGTTTTTCCACAGTTGATTTATGAGATGATCGGAACAGGAGAAGAGACTGGAAAAGTCGACGAAGTGATGGAAAGAGTGGCCGACTTCTACGAGGACATAGTGAAAAACAGTGTGAAGCAGCTTGTTTCTCTGGTAGAGCCTCTATTGATAGCAGGTGTTGGTGGATTTGTGGCTTTCCTCGCGTATTCGATATACACCACGGTATTTCAGCTTCAGAGGAGTATAGGTGGATGAACATTATCGAAGTTCTCATAGTCATCGCTATTTCATTGATGATAATGGGATTTTTCATACCGACTCTGATGTTCAAGCTGGGAAAAGATCATCAGGCTGTTGCTTTTAAGATCATGGCGATTAGAATGATTGAAAGAACATCCAGAAACGGACTTTTGATAATAGAAGATAATGGGAAAATAGTAACTTACGATCCTCATAAGAATGAAAAGAAAATCTATGAATTTCCATTCACTTTTCTCTCCAAAACGGCTGTAGATGGAGAAGACATCACTTTCAAAAATGGGTTTGTCTCCACAGCAGGTACTGTCTATGGAGATGGGTGGTGGATCACCGTGGAACCAGTCACTGGCAGAATGAGATTGTACGGGGGGAGATAGCTTGCAGCTTTTCTACAATGATATCCTTTCCCTGAATTGGTGTTCACATTGTGTGGAGATATCCCGTGCGAGAATGAGAGGGTCCAAATTGAAGCTGTTAGATCACAAATTATCTCTTCTGGAAATAACAGATGAGGAGAAATCAGATGAAATTATACTGAATCTTTCAAGAAACGTGAAAAAAGATCTTGAAGATATAGTCGTTGCGAACGTGTCCATGGAGAACGTGCTGGTGATGAATATAAAAGTTCCTCCTACGTTGAACAGGCAAAATGCTGTAGAGTATGCCACGATGGAAATATCAAGAAATCTTGGTATACTCCCTGAACAGCTTGTTGTTGCTCCTCTGGATATTCACGGTGGTGAGGGATTGTTTTTTGTTTCAAAGGTTGACCAGGTGAAGAGTTTTGTAACAGACCTCATGAAAAAAGAGTTCCCAGAAACGGATGTGGTTATTCCCGATATCGTTAAATATCTTGAAGTGTTCGAATTCTATTTTGGGAAGCGTTTGAAAGGAACCAGTGTTCTTACGGTGATTTCTTTCTTGAGTGACTATTATTCCATAGTTGTTCTCGAGAACAACCACTATCGTTCTCTCAGGTTGCTTTTTTCGATGTTCTGGGACTATATGGACATTGTGGTGGAGAACACGGGAGTTCAGCCCAAGGAATTGATGGAAGGAACAGTGAATGTAGATCTTGACTTTTTACAACCATATTTTGGTGATTTCCTGATTGAACTCGACAGAGAAGTCAAAGTGTCTTTGGATGAAGTTAATCTGAGCAGGGTCGATCAGTTCTTCTACATCGTTGATCCCCCAATCCTTTCACCAGTTCTTTCTCAGACGCTGGAAAAGTTCGAGGGAGTAGCGTTGAAGCAAGGAATCGTTCCTTCTTTTAAACCTGGTGTATCCTTAGGAACCCTTGGTTTGATGATAAGGGGGGGCAGGGAAATTGGAAAAGTTAAACATCTATCCGTTTAAGAAACGAAAGGTAAAGTTATCTACTTTTCTGGTACTGTTGGTCGTCATGTTGCTTCCTCCTGTTTCCTTTAATATCTACTTTAGTTATGCGAAAGAGCAAATGATAGAAAGACTGCAAAGTGATTACTCCGAGGTTTTGAGAGCGTATTCTGTGAAGCTTTCGAAAGATTCTTCCAAAAATCTGGAGGAAATCTCCCGTGTGGAAAGCGTTTTTATGAACCAAATAAAATCATTGGAAGTGAGAGTCAATCAACTGAATGCTTTCCTTGACAAAAGGAAGAAATGGGAAGATTTTTTGAAGGTTTTGCTGAACATTTTTGAAGATCAAAATCGAACTCTGTGCTATCTTGATTTCTCTCAAGAAAAAGCCATTGTTGAGTTTTACGAAGTTTCCAAAAACGTTGTAAGTAGTACTTTTCAAAACTCGAATGTGAGTACAAGTCTCCTGTTTGAAGAAAAACTACCGGAAGGTTTTTATCTGAGAAAGTACAGGCTTGAGTACAAGGCGGTGGGAAAGTGAGGGGAATAAACAGAAAGTTCGCTATCTGGTTCGCTGTTTTGACTCTCCTCGTGCTGGTCTTTGGACTTGTGGTGCTAGATTTTGTGATCTTCATGTCCAACACCAAAAAACTGGAACAGAAACTTCAAAACCTGGCACCTGCTTTCAAGGTTTTCACCTTGAAGCAAAGGGAATACGAGGAAATAATAAAGACGATCATGAGTACACCTGAGTTTCAATACAATTTCACCGAAAAAGAAATCAGTGTTGAAGAAGTTGAAGATCTCTTAAAGGAACTTGCTGAGACACGAAGGGTGACAGTGAAGACCTTGACCATTGATGCGAAAAGAGTTATACCGATCAATTTCTTCGGTACCCCAATATCTCAACCCAGTGTGAAGATCACCCTTGAATTAGAAAGGGTGAAACAATGAACCGAAGAACGGTGATTCTTCTCGTAATTATGGGGGTTGTGTGGTCATTTGTTCTTTTCTATTTGTTCGCTGGCAACAGGGAGTCCGGAACTCTTCAGGTGGAAAGGCCAACGGATTTTACGGCGCTGGTGAACAAAATACAGATCAACCCCTTGCTCAAGAAAACGGCTCAGGAAAATCCTCCAGAATTCTCGTACAGGGTTTTCAATCCCGTGACGCTCAGCTTTGGGAAAGAGGCAGCCGACACTCTGATCGTGACGCTTCCTCCTCTGAAGTATCGATTCCTGGGTTTCATAAGAACAGGTGATGGATTAAAAGTATTTCTCTCCGATGGAGAAAAACTCTTTGAGGTGTCGGGCGAGAGCCCATCTTTTGGAAATTATGTGGTCACCTACGTTTCGAGTCTCGGTGTTCTGGTTCTCGACGTGGAAAATGGTAGATTTTTTTCAATAAGATGAGGAGGGGTGGTATCTGTGAGGAGAATACTTCTTATTCTTGTCATGTTGATGTTCAGTGTGTTGTTCTCTGCAGAGCTCGTAGGGGTACTTCCTAAGATAGAGAATGATCGAGTGATCATAAAGATTCAGGTTTCTTCACCGGTTGAAGATGTTTCGGCAGAAATGAATTCTTCAAAGACTGTGTTCTCCATTTTCATGAAAGGGGTTCAAATGAAGATCAGCAGATTCATGGTTCCCGTTGGTGTTGGTCCTGTTGAAGGTGTACGAGTGGTGAACGTTGGCAATGGAGTTATGGTGTCCGCGAGTCTGCTGGTTCCATTCCCAGGAAGCTACCGTTTAGAAGACAAGACGATAGTGATGGAATTTCCAAGAAGTAAGGAAAGAATCGATGTGTCCTTTGAAAACATGCCTTTTGAAGATATGGTAAAGTACCTCTCTGAGAGATTGAATCTCAACGTAATCGTTTCAGATAGTGTCAAAAGTGCAACAACGAGTTTGAAACTGAACGATGTCACACCCGAAGATGCGCTGAGAGACCTTCTCGTTACATTCGGAGAAGTTGCCTACGCTTATTTTCCGGATGGGACTATGTTCATAGGAAAATACGAAGAAGTATCCGGAAGGTTTCAGAGATTCTGGGGTATATACAGAGTAGAGAATCAAACAGTTGCCGACAGGATAAAGAGTCTCATTTCTCAGGAAGCCATGATAGACTACCTTCCGTCAAAATCTGTTCTCTTCGTCTATGGAACTTCGGAAGAACATGACCTCGTGGCGAGCCTTCTTTCTGTTTCTCCACCCCTTCAGCAAAAAGAAGTTTCCTTCTCGGTAGATTCAGCGAGAGTGGAAGAACTCCTGACCGCTCTCAAAAGTGTGTATCAGTTCGAGTATCATCTCTTAAAGCCGGTATCCAGAGTGATTCTTGTGGGAGATTCTGAGACGATTTCGAAAGTGGAAAGATATATCAGGATTTTGGAAACTCGTGAGCAGGTGTCTGTAGAAGAACAGGTCCAGATTCCGGCTAAAAAATTCGTTTTTTATGCCTACGACCCAGAATCCGCTGCTTCGCTTATCACTTTGCTCCTCGGAATAGATGCCCAGCCTTTCAAGGACATGAATCTGGTGGTGTGCCAGGTGCCGATAGACAAGGAGCAGGAACTGGTTGATTTCATTGCAGAAAACAACCTGGAACTCGGTGAGATGTTCTATCTGGATATCAAAAAAGGTGAAGAGGACTTTCTCAGAGAAGTGGCACAATTTCTTGGAGTACCGGATTCAAGGCTGAGATTTCTCAACATTGATGGTGAGAATGTAAAGGCAGGACTGTCAGTTTCAAAAGCAGTCTATGAGAAAGTATCCCCCATTCTGGAAAAATTGTTGTCACTCAGAAGAAAGAACTTCATCGTGAAAAGTGTGGAATTGAAAAAGGAGATTCAGCAGGAAATGATAGACGCGATAACGAGAATGTACGGGGTTTCTATGGAAAAAATAGGGAACTTCCTCTTCATAGAGGGAGCCAGGAGTTCCGTTGAAAACGCTGAAGAGCAGCTGAAGAAACTTCAGATTGAACACACACAATTTCTGAAAATCGCCTTAAAAACTGAGAATGTGGAAGATTTGAGCAGATTCATGAAGGAAAAGTACGGTGTTGAATTCGAGTACTTTTCTTCTCTGAAGATGGCAATGCTGAGTGGGAAGGAAGAAGAAAACGTTCAAAAGGCCGCTGAGGAATTGCAGATAATTTCTTCGGAGGAGAGGATCATAAGGTTCGTGAAAAAAACTGAGAATGTACCGATCGATAAAGCGAAAAATGTTGTTTCGCAACTGTACAGTGTATCAATAGAAGAGTTAGGGAATGAACTTGCCGTCATCGGTGAAAGAGAAGAAGTCGAAAAGGCTGCTGATCTTCTTCAGAAAATCTTCTCTTCCGAAGTAGAGATCTCGCGTGACTTTGTGAAGTTGCCCAGCTGGATTGATGAACAAGAGAAACTCCTCGAAGTTGTGAAAAACAGCGCCGGGATCACTTACGAAATACTGGACGGAGTAGTTTACTTTGAAGGGACAAAGGAGAATGTCGAAAAGGCAAAGGAACTCTTCTCAGACATAGTGGAAAAACTTGGAGAAGTACGTAAGGAAGAAACAGTGGAATTCCTCGAAGTGGATTCTTCCTTCCCTGTTGAAGAATTTATAAACCTCTCCAGCAAGCTGTATCCGGATGTTACCTGTTTCAGTCTTGATCAACTGGGCCTTCTGGTTCTCAAGGGATCTTCAGAAGCGGTGGAAGATCTTTCGAGCATTTACCGTTCTTTCTTCGAGAGGCACCAAAAGATAGTCAAAGAAAACGTGTTCGATCGACTCATGCTGGAAGTTCCGAGCGGTTTTTCTTTCGAGGAATTCAAGACCTTCCTGGAAGTTCTCGTTCCAGAAGTCAAACAAGTTGTCTATCTTGACAAGTTGAACCTGCTTCTGGTGGAAGTTCCTGTTTCACAATCGGAGAAAGTGAAAAGTCTCCTCGATACGTTCTTGAAAAAGGAAGAAGCTGTATCAGAAAAGAAAGCGGTGAAAAGTGTCACCATACCTTCCGGTGTGAACCCTGACGAACTTTCTTCTTACTTGAAGAAACTCCTCAGAAATGTCGAGATCACGGTCTTTCCGAACATGGGGCAGATGATCGTAGAGGGACCAGAGAACGAAGTGAGAAAAGCTGTAGAACTCGTAGAAACGGAAAAAGAAAAGATCGTTTTGAAGGAAAAGAAAGATTACGTAAAGGTTTCTGATGGTAAGCTGACTATAAACGCAGAGGATGCTCCGCTTTACGATCTTCTCGAAGAGATCGCCGGTGAACTTGGAATTTCGGTGATGTTTGTCTCCATCCCTTCGGAGAAGATCACGATGAAGGCAGATAATGTCGCATGGGAAAAGTTTATTGATCTGATCTCTCAGAACTATGGTTATTTATTTGACAACAAAAACGGTGTGTACGTTGTCTCAAAACCCAAACAGGATCTTGCAAGGCGCTACATCTACGATGTGCCGCACAATTTCGATCAAATAAAAGCTTTGATCGAATTCTACGGAGGAACGGTCTATGTGGATTCCCTGAACAACTTCATGGTGGTAACAGGGATTTCTGAGACGATAAAAAAAGAGCTGGATGACATCATAGAAAAATTGAAAAAACCGACGAAACAGGTAGAGATATCTGCAAAGATAGTGGATAGATCTTTGATCGACAGATTGAGCAAAGAAACTGTTCTCGAATTGACTGGAGGAAATGTGAATGTAGGGTCCTCTGGTGCAGGGATATCTTTCTTCGTGACCGACTACCTTGATTTCGAAAAGATCCTCGGAGAAATTTTGAACAGCAATCTTTCTCTTCAGTTCTCAGATCAAAAGACCAACACTCTCGATGACATTCTTGCGAGCCCCAGAATCGTCACCACCAGCGGAAAAGAGGCGAGAATATTGATAGGTGACAGAATACCGTACGTTACAGATACCAACGGAGACGGAACTCCAGAAGTGCAATTCCTCGAGACCGGTATAGAACTCAGTATCACACCGTTCGTACGAAGCGACGACACCATAGAGCTCGATCTCTTTGTGAAGGCCAGTGAGCCTGGAAACTACATAAATGAAGTGCCGGGGGAAAGGACGCGAGAAGCCCAAACGCACCTCATCGTGAAGAACGGAAGTACCATAACGATAGGAGGTCTGATCAGAGAAGTAACGAACGTAACAGAAAGTAAGCTACCTTTCCTCGGTGATCTACCGGTGATAGGTCAGTTCTTCAGAACAAAGTCCGAAAACAAAGAAAAGCGAGATCTTGTCATATTCCTCACCGTGAGGGTGGTGGAACCATGAAAAGAAAGCCGGCCGTGGCCGGCCTTTTTTATCCCTCCAGGAGAGATGAACTCATCGAACAAATCAGGATGTGCTTTCTTGACAAAAGGATTGGACCGGGCGAGCTGCCTGTCCCTGTCGAAACAAAGCTTCAAAATCCCATTGGCCTTGTCTCTCCCCATGCTGGTTACATCTACAGTGGGCCTGTTGCTGCGTGGGGATTTCTCGAGGCAGTTAAGTTCGGCGAACCTTCTGTCGTGGTTATTATCGGACCAAATCACACGGGTCTGGGAAGACCCGTGGGTGTGTGGCCAGAGGGGGAGTGGGAAACCCCGCTTGGAACTGTTCCGGTGAATCAGCGTGCAGTAGAGGTCATCTTGAGCAATTCTAGATACGCTGAGGAAGACTTCATGTCTCACATCAGAGAGCATTCTATTGAGGTCCAAATTCCGTTTCTTCAGTTCGTGTTTGGAGAGGTTTCCATGGTTCCCATATGTCTGATGGATCAGAGTCCTGCGGTTGCTGAAGATCTTGCAAGTGCTTTGATGAAACTTGCAGCCGAGTTTCCGGGTGTTCTGATAATAGCCTCAACAGATCTGAATCACTATGAAGATCAGAGAACAACTCTGAGGAAAGATTCCTATATCATAGAAGCGATAAAGAGTAATGACCCACGCCTTCTGTACGAATATCTCGTGAAAGAAGATATCAGCATGTGTGGGTACGGTGGAGTGGCCACCCTTTTGAATATGAATTTCAAAAACGCCAGGATTTTGAAACATGCTACCAGTGGAGATGTATCCGGTGATAAATTAGAAGTCGTTGGGTATCTCAGTGCGATCCTCTTCTGAGGATTTCTTCGAGCTCTTCTATTTTCAGAAGTTTTGAAAGTAACACATAGACAAAAACACCGATCAGTACCAGAAAGATCGTTCCGAGATTCCCTTTGAATGAATCTTTCAGCAGAAGAATCACAATTCCCATGACTGCAGAAGCCAGGCTGATTTTGAAAATCTTTTTGTCGAAGGAGGGTTTCATTCTTAGAGCGAGAAAAACGAATCCAGCAATGTATGAAACACTCGTTGCAAGTGCAATACCCGAGGCTCCCATGGTGAAACCAAGTATCACGTCGAGCGATATGTTCACAGCAGAGACAAGCAGAGTGGCAAAGAAGGGAGTCTTCACTTCTTTTGAAGCATGGTAAGCACGAGATAAGAGATTGAACAGAGACACAAAACACAATCCAATTGCGTACATGAGGAGTATCTGAGCCGATTTTTTCACGTCTTCATGGGTGAACGCTCCATATCCGAAAAGTAGGGAAATGATTCTCTCGGAAAGAATCATCAATCCAATCGAGGAAGGAAGGGTCAGAAAGAGGCTTTTGCTTATGAAATCTTTCAGATTTTCGTGAAAATCCCCTTCGCTTTCGCTGAGGGTGGATAACGCAACGGTGGATACCGCAACACCGAAGATACCGAGTGGAAGCTGGTAGAGCCGGCTGGAAAGCTGGATCAAAGAGAGTGAACCCGGGTCTAAAAAGGAAGCAACGTTCACATCGATCAATGTGGTTATCTGGGAGACTGCCATTGTCATGAACGTTCCAAGGAAGAGTCTGTAGAATTCCCCAAGACCTTTGAATGTTGGTCTGTATCGAAATTTTCCGAAGGGAAGTAGAACCAGTAGTGCAGCCAGGCCTCCTACCGTGAATCCGGCGGCTGCCCACCTTACATCACCAAACAGACATCCCACTATCACACCTAAGTTCGAAAACATAGGAGTCAACGCGGGAAGAAAATATCTGTGTGAAGCGTTGTGTACCGAATAAAAAACTGCCCACACAAAAACGATGGTTATGAACGGAGCTGTCAGGCGTATGAGATCGGCTGCCAGTGATTTCACTTCTTCGTCGGCACCTGTGGCGAAGATGTATGCCATGAAATAAGGAAAGACTTCGGAAAGAAGGACAATGACGAGAGTAACGAGTCCAAGAGAGGTGAGCACAGCCGAAGTGAACTGTTCTTTTTCTTCCTCGTTCTCCAACTTTTTGTAGATTGCCAGAAAAGCTGAGCTCATTGCACCCTCGGCGAAGGTCCTTCTGAGGAAGAACGGAAAGACTATAGAAACATAGTAAGCATCGAGAGTAGAGGAAGCACCAAAAGTTTTTGCGAGAATCACATCACGAACGAGGCCCGTGATACGCGAGAAAAGCGTTCCCAGAGAGAAAGCGAGCGTTTTCTTTATGCTGGACACTCTTCTTCCTCCTGATTTAAGTTTGCGGAAAAGCACCCGATAATATTATACGGAAGGAGGTGAGGGAATGATAGACAGAATAAACGGACCGGGAGATATAAATCCTATCGAAGGAATAAAGAAGCCTTCTGTAGAAAAATCAAAGGAGAAGAGGAAAAAGGAAAGCACCGATAATGTTGAGCTTCGGCACGTCGAAGATGTCAGAAAATTCGCTGAAGAGGCGAAAAACATATCAACTGTCCGCGAGCAGCTGGTAGAAGAGCTGAAAAAGGCCATAGAGAGTGGAAATTACTTCGTCGATACTGAAAGGCTTGCCCGAAAAATTCTGGAGGAGCTGTCCGAATGAGAGAGGAATTGAAGAGGGTTCTCACAGAGAAGATAAGACTCATGGAGAATATGAGAAATCTTCTGGAAGAAGAACTGGAAGCGATTGTAAATAAGGACTTCGAACGTCTTGAAAGCATCCTGCCGCACATTGAGGAGCTTTCCGTTTCGATGGAAACCTGCAACGAAATATTGAAATCTTCACTGGAATCACACGGAAATGGCACAAAGCTCATCGATCTTCTGGAAATCTACAAGGACGATGAAGAAATGCTTTCAGAGCTAAGGAGTTTCTTTGAAACGCTGAACAAGTTGGTCTTCGAGATAGAAAAGTTAAAACAGGCAATAGGTTTTCATTTGAATTACATAGATTTTGTGTTCAATCTTCAAAGGAATGAACTCACCTACAATCGAAATGGATCCTTCGATAGAGATGGTCCTTCGATGTTCAACGGGAGGTCCTGAAAAATGCCCGATATGTCCATGTTTGGAATACTCAACACGGCGCTCACAGGAATACACGCGCACAAGCTGGCGATGAACGTTGTGGTGCACAACATCGCGAATGCCAGCACACCCGGTTACTCGAGACAGAGACCAGTCATAGAGGCGAATCCCCCCATTCCCCTCACTACCCTGACACAGCCTTCTTTTCCCTTGCAGATGGGAACCGGTGCAAAGGTTAAAACGATTGTGAGGTTGAGAGATGCCTTCCTCGACGTGCAGTACAGACAGGTGAACAACAGATACAACTACTGGGACACTGTCCTTTCCAACCTTCACTTCATAGAGCAGCTTCTGGCAGAGCCAGGTGAAGATGGTATAAGAAGCCTTGTGGACAACTTCTGGAACGCTTTCAAAGAAGTCATGTCCGACCCCAGTAGCACAGCCTCGAAGGCGGAGGTTGTTTCCAGAGCACAACAGATGGTTTCTCAGATAAAAGATCTCTACGGAAGACTGGAGCAGCTNAGNGAAGATATAGACGATGAGATCGTTCAGAGAGTGTCCGAGATAAACCAGATGATAAAAAGACTGGCAGATCTCAACAACAAGATCAGAACCAGCATGATGCTCAACTCTCCACCGAACGACCTTCTCGATGAAAGAGACAGGATCCTTGACGAGCTCTCCAATCTTGCGAATATCAACTACACCGAAGCGGAGGACGGACAGATTACCCTGAGGATAGGAAATCAGATCGTTTTGAACGGTTCTACTTATAGAGAACTCAGGGCACTGGAGAGACCTTACGGAAAAGGATACCATGAGCTCTTCGTTGGAAACTCTCAGTTGATTCTCTCGGATGGGAAGCTGAAAGCGTTGATGGATCTGAGGGATTCCAGCATAGTGAAGTACATGAGAAAACTCGATGAATTCGTGCTTTTTATAACGGACTCATTGAATCTTGTTCACAGGGATGGTTTTGAGTCGAACGGAGTGACAACGAACCTCAACTTCTTCAAGAAAATTGAGGCCTTCAGCGATGATCCTTCCATCTTCAGAATCAAAGGAAGTAGAAAGCTCGAGATGGGACCTTACCACACTGTAACAGGAATTCATTCCGCAAGCAGCCAAGTTGAAATAGAAGGAAGACGCTTCAACTCTGATGACATCGTTCTCTCTTTCGGTGGTGGCTCATCGAACGTTTTGAACGTCTCGGCTGGAACGACCATTGGTGACCTCGTTGGTTCGTGGAACCTGCTCGGTACCTCTCTTAGGGTGGGTTCACATGCGGGAGGATACAGACTTTACCTGGAGGACAGCACCGGTTCTTTGAGGAACAAGCTTTTCCTCTCACTGGGGGATTCTCTATCGCAGATGGGATTCGACACCGAGACAAAAGGGTATATAACCATAAAAGAATCCGACCTTTCCGGGTTGTCTTCCGGTGTTTACAACATAAACGTGGAGTACACTCTTGAAGATGGCACAAGGCAGACAGAAACAATCAGCGTGGATCTTTCTTCCGGGGTGAACCTTTCGAATATAGAAGCTTCCATAAATTCTTCTTCGCATCTGAGGGCGCAGATTTACGCGGATCCATCCACTGGAGAAAACATGCTTGTGATCGTTCCAGATGAGCAGCTCAATTTCGATCCTTCAGCTGTCAAGGTGTTGAGTGACGATGACTTCTTCACGGAGTCTAACGCGTTCGTGAGAAATTACGAGGTGCTGAAATACAAAGACACTCTGGAAAACATTTTCTACGGTCAAACCGGTTTTGACCCAACAAGGCCTTTCACGATCACTATTAACTCCACGGATATAGAAATAGATCCAGCTGTGGACACTCTGGAAACACTCGTTGAAAAGATCAACGAAAAGAACACGGGAGTTCTCGCGGATTTGACGCCCCATCATTCGCTCGTCTTCAGGGCGTCGTCACTCTACGATTTCGATCTCAGAATGATGGAAATAAAAGGTCCGCAGGGTTTTTTCGAAGCCGTCGGATTTGTTGATCCAGACGGTGATCCCAATACTTTTGACTGGAGCTCTTCCTTCACCCTGGTTTCAAAATCTGACGATTTCACAACGTTGAGCGAACGTTTCAAGGTTGCGGACATTCTGACTTTCGACAGGGCACCGTACGATGAACCCTTGAACATCGTCAATCAGTTCGAGGTGAGTTCTTCTCTCGCTGCGAACCCGGCAAACCTCGCGGTCGATGTGGGATACGCTCTGGAAAATTCCGACTGGAACGCGACGAGTATCAAACCTTCGGGTGGAGCCAATCCAGAGCTTCTTGAAACCATACAGAATCTTTACACCAGAAAGATATTATCGAACGGCAAGGAGAGTTTCTACGAGTTCTTCGGCGGTGTGGTCTCGGAGCTCGGTGTGGAGGCGGAGACTGCCAGCAATCTCAAGAACAACACGGAAATCCTCAGACAGGAGATCGACAATGCCCGTGAAGAAGTGAAGGGAGTCTCTCTCGACGAGGAGATGGTAAACATGATAGAGTATCAGCACGCGTTCAGCGCTGCTGCCAAAGTCATCACCGCTGTCGATCAGATGATACAGACCGTGATCAACATGGTGGGGTGATCTGAATGAGGGTTACAAACAAAATGATCAGTGATAGGGTGCTGTTCAACATACAGACGAGTTTGAAAAGAATAGCGAAGCTCCACGATCAACTCTCTTCGGGATACAAGGTGAGGTATCCGAGTGACGATGCCGTCGTTGCGAAGAGGGCCAGTGACATTCTGACGAGAAAGAGGGAACTCGAGCAGTTTCAAAGAAGCGTGGATCATGTTCAAACTTACGTGAACGCGTACGACAGTGCCCTTCAAACCGTTTCCTCCATTACTCAAAGACTCAGAGAACTGCTGGTTAGAGCAGCGAATGGGACTCTTTCGAAAGCAGAGAGAGAGGCTATAGCAGAGGAGATCGATAAAATCAAAGAGAATCTGGTGGAAGTGGCGAACACAAGAATAGGGAACGAGTACATCTTTTCTGGATACGATGTTTTCAGTCAGCCGGTCGAAAACGAAAACGGCACCTGGAAGATCTCGACACTTCCGGCCTCAGATAAGAGTCGCTCTATTCTGGTGCTGGGACATTCCATTGATTACGGTGTCACAGCCAGTGAGGTTTTTGAACTGGACAGCGGAAAGAATGTGTTCCAGATGCTTGAGGAGGTTTCTGCCACTCTTCGTTCCAATCTCAACGAAACTCAGATATCGGAGCGTGTGTCGAACGTTTTCTTGAAGGAATTATCCTACTTCGAAGAGCGTATAACCAGAACAATAGGAGAGGTCGGTGGTGTGAGCAGGTTCATCGATATGGTGAACTCGAGGGTGCAGGATCTCGATTTCTTCTTCACCGAGTACCTTTCAAAAGAGAGAGATGCAGACATCACAGAACTCGTGACGGATCTTGCTATGCAGCAGTCGGTTCTTGAAGCTGCTTTGAAATCGGCCAGTCGAGTGCTTCAGGCGACCCTGGTAGACTTCGTGAGGTGATAACGTGGTTTACAAAACCAAACTCGGAGAGATGGAAATTTCGGATGAAAGTATCTTCACGTTCGAAAAAGGAATTCCCGGATTCGAACATCTGCGAAAGTTCGCGCTCGTTTTTCCTCAGGAAACCTTTCCCATAGGATGGCTGCTTTCACTCGAGGATCCGGAAGTGGGACTTCCCGTTGTGGATCCAAAGCTCGTGAGAGCCGATTACGACCCTGTAGTGCTAAGTGAGGATCTCGAGGAGATCGAAGCCGAAAATCAGGAAGCGCTCCTTTTCTTCTGTGTGTTAACGATTCCCCCAGGGAAACCGGAAAAGACCACGATAAATCTCAGGGCACCGATAATTTTGAATCAAAAGAAAAAGAAGGGAATTCAAACGATACTGGAGAACGAAGATTACCAGTTGAGACACCTTCTTTCCGAAGAGATGGAGCGTTCAAAGACTGTGGTATGATCTTCAAATAGAAGCCTCCCTCACCGTGCGGTACCCTTCGGGGTTCAAAGGGGAAGCCGGTGGAAATCCGGCGCGGGGCCGCCACCGTGACCGGGGACGAAACCCGCAGAACGCCACTGGGGCGATCACCCTGGGAAGGTGCGGGGAGTAGGATGATCCGGAAGCCGGGAAACCCGCCCGCGGTGAAGGGAAACCACCTTCCTCGGCACCAGGAAGGTGGGAATATTCTTTTTCAGGGAGGGATGGAAGTGTTCAGAAAACTGGTTTCTTTGATTCTTCTTTTTGTCACCGCTGTTGCGCTCGCCGTAACGGTTGTGGACGATTCTGGAAGAGTGGTGGAGATCACATCCGCACCCGAAAGGGTGGTCAGTCTGTCTCCCGCCGCAACGAGGTTTCTTGTGTTCCTCGGCCTGGAAGACAAAATCGTTGGAGTCACCGATTACGACAGCTACGAAGCCGAAAGAGTCGGTGCGATGGTTCCTGCGAACATCGAAAAGGTGGTGAGTCTGAATCCCGATCTCGTTCTGATGTTCGGCGGATTTCAGCTTCCCGAAGTTCCAAAACTTGAGGAAGCAGGTTTAAAGGTCCTTGTTGTGAATCCGAATTCTCTCAACGACATCATCAGAGACGTGGTCCTTCTTGGAACGATCTTTGATCGTCGAGACCTTGCCCTGGAGAAATCGGAAAAGCTGAGAGAGAAAATGCTTGAGATAGGAAAGAAGACCTACAACGTTCCTCCATCGAAGCGTCCCAAGGTACTCTACCTGATCTCATCTCCCGGTCCTGATGTGAAGGATATCTGGACGTGTGGAATGGGATCCTATCTCAACGAGATCATCTCTCTGGCGGGCGGGGTGAACATTGCTTCCGGAATCGCAGGGCCGAACGGCTGGCCACAGCTTTCTCTTGAGTATGTTGTGTCTCAAAATCCTGATGTGATAATAGTTGGAGTTTACATCTCTGGAACGGAGAACGAAGAGATAAAGAAAATACTCAATTTTGAACCTTTCAAAGAAATAAACGCAGTGAAGAACAAAAGGGTCTTTGCAGTGGATGGAAACGTGGCCTCTCAACCTTCTCCCGATGTGTTTGAACTCCTCGATTTGTTCTATGAATTTTTCTACGGAGGAAAAGGTGAGTGAGAAAACTCGTTTTTCCGATACTGATACTCAGTTTTCTTCTTGGAATCTTCTTTGGAAGTGTGCCTCTGGACCCCCTTGAAGTGCTGGGGGTCCTCTTTGGTTTGAAAGAAAACCCCGGGGTCGAAAGGATTCTTTCTCTCAGAATTCCAAGGGTTCTGGCAAGTTTTCTGGTTGGAGCCGGTCTTTCGATCGTGGGAAATTCGTTTCAGAATCTTTTGAAGAATCCTCTTGTTGATCCGTATCTCCTTGGAATCTCCTCGGGTGCATCTTTCGGTACCGTTGTGTCGTTTTACCTCGCTGAAATCTTCGGAATCTCCTGGATATACAGAATTCCACTTCTCAGCTTTGGTTTCTCTATGATAGCGTCACTCTTGACCCTTCTCATTGCAAGGAAAGAGGGCCGCTTTCCGGTAACAACCATCGTGCTTTCTGGAGTGGTGGTAAGCACGTTGTTCAGCTCTCTCACTTACATGACGATCGTTCTTTTGAAAAGGAATGTGACCACCATTTCTATGTGGCTCTTTGGAAGCTTTTCAGGGAGCACGTGGGAGGATGTTCTCTTCTACCTGGTGGTAGTCATCCCGTTTCTACTTTACTCTTTGATCTTCTCCAAACATCTGAACGCCATGGCGCTTGGAGAAGAAGAGGCCTTCGTTCTCGGAGTCAACGTTGAGAGATTGAAAGTTGTCACTTTTCTTTTTGGGAATCTCATCACGGCATTTCTCGTCTCCAGAAGCGGTGTTATCGGTTTCGTCGGTCTCATAGTTCCTCACATCTCTCGCTACCTTGTTGGCCCAAATTTTCTGAAGTCCGTCCTTTCAAGTTTGATTGTGGGAGGAGTTCTCCTTACACTATGCGACACGGCAGCCAGAACCTTCTTTTCTCCCACGGAGCTTCCAGTCGGCGTTGTAACGGCGTTGATTGGAGCACCTTTCCTTGCTTTCCTCATGAAAAGAGGTGTGTGAAGTGGAGATTGTAAGGATTGAAAATTTGTTCTTCCAATACAGAGGCGGATTCTCTCTGAAAAACATAAACCTTTCTGTGAAAAAAGGGGAGTTTTTCGGCATCGTCGGACCGAACGGCTCCGGAAAGACTACTCTTTTAAAGATCCTTGTGGGGATTTTTCGTCCTCAGAAAGGAACGGTTCAGCTCCTCGGTAGGATACCGTGGGAGACTTCGAGAAAAGAGATGGCGAAGATAGTAACCCTCGTTTCTCAGGATTTCTTTCCCTCCTACGACTTCACTGTAAAAGAGATAGTCGAAATGGGACGGCTTCCACACTTGAGTCTTCTGAGTGGAACGTCCAGAAAGGATGAGGAGATAGTCCTGAAAAGTCTGAAGCTAACCGGAACACTGAAATTTGTCGACAGAAACTTCTGGACATTGAGCTCTGGAGAGCGTAGAAAGGTTGTGCTATCGAAAGCGATTGCGCAGGACACGGAAATCCTGCTCATCGATGAACTCACAGCCCATCTGGATTACAACAACGTGAGTCTTGTGGGAAACGTGTTGAAAAGGTTGAAAGAATCGGGAAAAACCATCATCTCCGTTTTCCACGACATAAACGTGGCATCTGCTCTGTGTGATCGAATAGGCGTTATGAAAAACGGTGAGATGATAAAAACCGGAGCACCCCCAGAGGTGGTGACCGAAGAGGTGCTCCGGAATACGTTCGAAACGGAATTCGTGGTACTCGAACATCCTGTCACAGGAAGACCGCTAGCCTTTCTCAAATAGTCTCTTCAAGAATTTCACCTGTTCAATTGCCTGGAAAGAGCCTCCTCCCTCGTGGTTGTTGTACGGATAGATTCTGATTTCCTTCGGCCCAGCGTAGTGATTGTAGGCAGCAAAAACCGTTGAAGGAGGACAAATGTTGTCCATGAGACCCACAGAAAACAGCGCAGGGATCTTCGCTCTGACTGCGAAGTTCACTCCATCGAAATAGGAAAGAGTCCTGAACACGATTTCTTCCTTGTCCCTGTGGGTCTTTAGAAAGTTCGTGATCTCCGCGTATGGATGCGTATCCACAAGCTGCACTGCCCTTCTGAAGTGACACAGAAACGGCACATCGCACAGAAGAGCCTTTGCTTTCTTTGAGAGAGCGCTCACCGCAAGGGCTATTCCGCCACCCTGACTGCCTCCAGCTATCACGATTCTTTCGTGATCTACCCGAGGAAAAGAAGCAGCGGCTTCAACGGCTCTGACAGCGTCCGTGAAGACTCGTCTGTAGTAGTAAGTTCTGGGATCCAGTATTCCTCTTGTCATGAATCCTGGATACTGAGGGTCAACGGGATCCTCAGGGTAATCCGGTGTATCTCCTTTCATCCAGCCGCTTCCCTGTCCTCGAGTATCCATGACGAAACATATGTAACCCATAGAAGGCCAGAACAGCCAGTCGTGAGGGAATCCTCTTCCACCGTTGTATCCTATGTACTGCACAACGCAGGGAAGTTTTTCTTCTTCCAGTTTTGGAACAAGGAGCCACCCCTTGATCCTCTGTCCCCTGTATCCGGAGAAAGTTACATCGTACGCTTCGACTGTTTTGAGGTGAGACTCCATCCTCTCGAAGACGGGGTCTAAGGGGAACTTTTCGTTCTCTGCGAGTGTCCCTTCCCAGAACTCATCGAAGTCTTTCTCTTCGTACCGCTCTGGACGATATTTCTTCAGTTCTTCGAGTGGTAAATCGAAAAAGGCCATCTTTTATCACTCCTCGCAGGCTTCCGTGAAGAATTTCCTCATTCCCACCACTTCTCTTTTTTCACCGACCACAGTGAAGGAACCAGTGAGTCTGATGTCTTCAGAAGAGCTTCCTACCATCACTTTGAATTCACCCGGTTCGACCACGAGTTTCATGTCTCTGTCGTAGTAGGCGAGCACGTCCATGTGAAGCCTGAACACGACAGTCTTCTTCTCTTTCGCCTTCAAAGAAACCCTCTTGAAGCCCTTCAGCTCTTTCACAGGCCTTGTGACGCTCGCAAACTCACGACCGATGTAAAGCTGAACCACCTCGTCTCCGTCTCTGTCTCCAGTGTTTTCCACGTCCACCTTTATCACCACCTCACCGGCCGGTGGCACTTCCTTCGGCTCGATCCGGAGGTTGCTGTACTCGAACTTCGTGTAAGACAAACCGTGCCCAAACGGGAAAAGAGGCTTTGTGCTCTCGTCTACGTAGTCTCCGTGCCAGTGAGACCTTCCTCCGGAGGGTTTGACGTAGTGGAAGACAGGAATCTGACCAGCGCTTCTTGGGAAACTGATCGGGAGTTTTCCAGAGGGATTCACCTTTCCGTAGATGATGTCAACGATCGCTCTTCCTCCCGCCTCCCCCGGAAGCCACACCTGAAGGATGGCGTTCACCTTGTCGACGACGTTTTTGAGTGAGTAGGGTCTTCCCGTGATGAGGACAAGAACGACGGGTTTTCCTGTCTTTGCGACTTCGAGGACGAGTTCTTCCTGGACTCCTGGAAGCTTGAGGTTTGCCATGTCTCTGGACTCACCGGTTGTGCAATCAAGGGTGAGTCCAGATTTGTCTCCTACGACAACGATGGCAACGTCGGATTTCTTTGCAATTTCTATCGCCTCTTCGAAGCCGCTTCTGTCTTCCCCTGTCACTTCACAGCCCTTTGCGTATTCGAATTCGATCCCTTCTTCTTTGAAGGCGTCGAGAACACTCGGAATACTCTTCATATGTTCTTCTATGCTCTTCTTCAGTCTTTCGTAGTTTTCTCTCGGGATCTGAGGATTTCCAAAGACATCGTCTATGTTGTCGAGGAGAGCCCTTATGTGTGCAAGATACATGTAATCTCCGAGGAGATTTCTCACCTCACCCGCGTTCGGTCCGATCAGGGCAACTTTTTTGTTTTTCTGAAGAGGCAAAATTCCATCATTCTTGAGAAGGATAATGGATTTCCTTGCTATATCGAGTGCGATGTCTTTGTGGCTTTCTATTTTCGCTTTTTCCACCTCAACGTAGGGATTCTCGAAGAGTCCGAGCATGAACTTCAGCCTCAGCACCCTGGCGACTGCCTCGTCGATCAAAGCTTCGGAGATGATGCCTTTTTCAACAAGGTCTTTCAAATATTGATAACATTCTGTCTTCGGAAGTTCAACATCTATCCCCGCTTCGAGCGCGAGTCTTGCGGCTTCTGACTTATCCCTTGCTATTCTGTGATAATCTTCCAGAACTTTCACAGCGAAATAGTCAGAAACGACGATTCCTTTGAACCCCCAGTCTTTTCTGAGAATGTCTGTAAGGAGTTTCCTGTTCGCTGCACATGGGACACCGTCTATCTCGCTGTAGGAGTTCATCACAGAAAGCACATTCGCTTCTTTAACAGCCGCTTCGAACGGAAAGAGAAAGACCTCTTTGAATTCCCTCTCCGGAATGTTCGTTGGGGCCCAGTTCTTTCCGCCTTCAGAAGCGCTGTATCCGGCGAAGTGTTTCACTGTGGCAACGACACCTTTTTTGATATCCTCACCTTGGAGGCCTTTTACGTAAGAGACTCCCATCCTCGCCACCAGGTAGGGAGATTCTCCGAACGTTTCTTCCGTTCTTCCCCACCTCGGGTCTCTTGCGACATCCAGAACGGGTGCGAGACCCTGATGTGCTCCTATCTTTCTCATATCCTCTCTGATGGCGGTGGTCATTTTTTCTATGAGATCCGGATCCCATGTACTCGCCATTGCTATTGCCTGAGGGAAGTTGGTTCCTCCAAGTCCCATGTAACCGGTGAGACATTCCTCGTGTATCATCGCAGGAATTCCAAGGCGTGTTTCTTCCACGAGAAATCTCTGTATTTCGTTCACAAGTTCCGCGGCTTCTTGAGGTTCAAGGTTCGTCGATCCACCGGGCCTCGTGACCTGACCAATACCATTTTTGAGGAGTTCTTTTGCTTTTTCTCTACTGAACTTTCCTCTCTCGTCTATCAGTTCGTAACCCCAGACAGACCCAAGCTGGGCTGCTTTCTCTTCCAGCGTCATTCTGGAAAGAAGATCTCTCACTCTCACTTCAATGGGTTGCGAAGGATCCCTGTACAGTTCCATATTTTTCCCTCCTCATCTGTTATTGAAACCATGAAGGTGGATCATCTGTACAACCAGCANTTCACCTGCACACCATCTACTTCAAAATACGGAGGAGGCTCCTTTCTGCATATATCCATGNCCTTTGGACATCTTCCTGCGAACTTGCAGCCCTGTCTCAGATACTCTGCCTGCTCTGTCTCGGACAGTTTTATCCTGATGTCCCACTTTTTCTTCGGATCCGGTTCTGGAACGGATTCCCTCAAAAGCTGGGTGTATGGATGCTTTGGTTCCATGAGAACTTTCTCTGCGGGTCCCAGTTCCACTATGTTTCCTCTGAACATGACGGCGATTCTGTCAGAGACGTAGTAGGCCGTTGTGAGATCGTGGGTGATGTAGAGCACGCTCACACCGTACTGTTCTTTGAGATCCTTGAAGAGGTTCACGATCGACATTCTCAAAGAAGCGTCGACCATCGAGACAGGTTCGTCTGCAACGAGAAGAGAAGGATTCGTGAGAAGTGCCCTTGCGATGGAAATTCTTTGAAGCTGACCTCCCGAGAACTCACTTGGGTACTTCTCGGAGAATTCTTCAAAGGAGATACCGACTGCGGAGAGTTTCTCTTTGATGATCTCTTCTGCCTTCTTTTTTGTATCCGCTATGCCAAGGTTGAAGAGTGTCTCATAGAAGTACCTGTCCACCTTCCTGAGGGGGTTGAACGTGGAGAACGGATTCTGGAAGACTGCCTGTATTTCTTTTAGAAGCTCTCTTCTTTCCTTTTCGTTCTGATGCACACGATCAATCTTTCTTCCTTTGTAGATGATCTCACCGGAGGTGGGTTCTTCAAAGCCGAGGATGATCTTGGCGGTCGTGGTCTTTCCACAGCCGCTCTCTCCAGCGAGGGTGAAGATCTCTGCTTCTTTTATATCGAAGTTCACGTTATCCACAGCCACTATTCTCGTTCTGGAGAAGATGCTCCCTATGGTGAAGATCTTCGTCAGATTTTTTATCTCAAGAAGCGGCATTCTTTCCCTCCTCTACTAACCAGCATGCAACTCTGTGGCCCGGCAGGTATTCCTTGAGAGGGGGTACTTCTTTTTTGCACCTGTCGAACGCATGTGGACATCTTGGATGGAAACTGCATCCTGGTGGAAGATCGGCGAGTGACGGAGGACTTCCAGGAGCGCTTTCTCTCCTTCCTTTGTCTCCAAACTTTGGAAGCGAGTAGATCAGATACTTCGTGTAGGGATGCAAGGGGTTTTCAAAGATCTCTTCTGTTTTCCCTTCTTCTATGATCTTTCCTGCGTACATGATTGCTATCCTGTCTGTCACGTTCGCATGAACCCCCATATCGTGTGTGACAAGGATGATGGTGTTCTGTCTTGAAGATTGTATCTCCTTGAGAAGCTGGATCACACCTCTCTGAGTCACAACGTCGAGAGCCGTCGTCGGCTCGTCCGCTATGATCACCTTCGGTGACAGAACGGTTGCAAGGGCGATCGTCACCCTCTGCCTCATTCCACCAGATAGCTGGTGTGGATAGGCGTTGAGAATTTCTATTGGAAGCCCCAGCTCTCTTATGTGTTCTTTTGCCATCTCGTACGCTTCTTCTTTCGTCTTTCCAGTCGTGTGGCTTTCTATGAAATCCTTGAAGGTCTCTTTTATCTTCACCACGGGATTGAGAACACTCATAGATCCTTGAGGAACGTAGGAAATGAAATTCCATCTGAGTTTTCTTCTCTCTTCATCGCTCAGAGAATAAACATCCACTTCTTTTCCGTTCTCTCTGTACAGGACCTTTCCTCCCACTATTCTCTGTGGTGGTTCTATTGCAGCAAAGAGAGCTCTCAAAAGAGTGCTCTTTCCACATCCGCTCTCTCCTGCGATACCGTATATCTCGTTCTCCATGATCGAAATGTTCACGTCGTCCACTGCTTTCACTACTCTCTTTTTTCCGAATATGTCCAGAATGTAATAAGACTTGAGATTTTCTGTTCTCAACACTTCCACCGCTATCACCTCATGCCTGTCCTATTCTCTGTATCCTCATCCTCGGATCCAGATACTCACTGATGCTGATGGAAATCAAGTACAGCGCTATGAACAAAAAGATAGACGTTAAAACAGGAGTCAGCACCCACCACCAGTATCCCAGTAGAAGGGCCTGGTAGTTTATCGACCATTGAAGCATGGTACCGAGTGTGGGTATGTCCAGGTTCGACACACCCAGTATCGCGAGTGTGATTTCCATTCCAATAGCCCAGGACATGTTACCTATGAGAGTGGCGAATATGAGCGGTATCAGAAACGGTAGATACTCTTTGAAAACGATCGAAAGAGCTTTTGATCCAGAGAGAAGAGCAGTGTAGGTGAAATCTCTTTCCCTCAAACTCAAAACCTGAGACCTGATCACTCTCGCATCCCATGCCCAACCAAAGACTCCAAGGAGAAGCCCAAGCATGGGAAGACTCAAACGTCCCTTTACAATAGAAGCAACCAGAACTATTATTATAAAAAGTGGTATCACAAGGAAAGAATCGCTGAGAAATGTCAGGACCCTATCTGCGGCTCCTCCTTTGTATCCGGCTATCATACCAACGATCATGGCTATGATTCTCGATACAAGTCCCGCGATCAGTGACATGACAAGTGAGTTTCTCACAGCGAAAGTGAGTTTCCAGAAAATGTCCTGTCCCATCGAGTTGGTTCCAAGTATGTGAGGCCAATGGGGTGGAAGATCCCTCGGGACCTGATTCCACAGGTACGGGTTGTACGGTGAAAAGAAAGACAGGATAGAGAGTGTCAAAAGTACCAGAAGAACTATGAAACCGAATCTGAAACGTGTATCTCTCAACAGATCCTTCAACACCTGCATTCTTTCCACTCCTTTTTCATCTGTATCTCACTCTCGGATCAAACAGTGGATAAAGCAGATCGATCACAAGTATACTGGTTGTAACGAGAAGTATGGAGAGGGTACTTATACCCATTAAGAGATTGTAATCACCCGTGAAAATGGCGTTGTAAAGAAGAGATCCAATACCGGGATAGGAGAACACGATCTCTGTGATCAAAGCACCTCCAAAGATCTGTCCCAGAGAGAGAGCAAGACCCGTTATCTGTGGTAACATGGCGTTTCTTATGACATATCTTCGAACGATTCTTCTTTCTTCTATTCCTCCCATCTTTGCGTATNTCACGTAGTCTTCTGTTTTCACACTTTGAACCACAAGCTTCATGGCTTGAAACCAGGAAAACACACCTANTAGAACTAAAGAAAGAGCTGGAAGGAAAGCGTGTTTTAGGAGTATCAACAGATTTTCCCAGTTGAAGGTGAACTGCATTCCTATCGCAAAACCTCCGCCGATTGGAAAGATGGGAAGTATATACGCAAGGAGGATCAAAAGTCCGAGTGCGAGGATGTAGTACGGCATCGGTCTTATCACCATCGCAATACCATCGAGAATTTTCACCCATTTTCTGTCAGAGAAGTATCCTGCGAGTCCTCCAAGAATGTTTCCTATGATCCAGGAAATGACAGTCGTTACAAACAAGAGCCAGGCAGTCCAGGGCAGNGATTGTCTTATTAATTTCATCACAGGGGTTGGAAACTGAAAGTNTGAAGGACCAAAATCGCCTTTTAAAAGTCTTTTCCAGAAGTTGACGTACTGATCCCACAGGCTTCCCTGCAAACCATAAAGTTCCTTGATCGTTTCCACAAGTTTGTCGAAGTACTCTGGATTCAAATTTCCTCCCTGTGTTATGAGTCGATCGATGTAAGCCTGTATAGGATCACTCGGAAGGAATCTCGGCAAGAAAAACATAATCGTTAAACCCACAAAAACCACGAGAAAGTAAGTTATCAATCTTGGAAGCAGGTATCTCCTTACAAAGCTCAAGGTATCTGCCCTCCTCTTCTCTTTAAAGGACCGGGGGTTGTCCCCCCGGCCCCCTGTTTGAAAGTATTTTACATCATTTTTTACCGGTTGGTTTCAGCTTCGGGAGCATGTACTTGAAGTTCGGCCAGTGCTGGTAGGGCTGCGAGTATGGATTTTCTGCTCCAGGATAATTCGTCCAGTAGTATTCATCCCATGCGATAACACCAGGATAGTTGAATGTCGGAACACTTGGAAGTCCTTCAACGATTATCTTAAGAGCTTCGGTACCGAGTTCTATGAGTTTTTGAGTGTTACCCCATGGTGTATTCTTGAGTTCTTCGATTATTTTGTCAAGCCTTGGGTCGGACCACCTGCAGTAATTACCCCATGTTGCATTTTCACCTATTGGAACAACGTACTCAGAATGGAATGGATAGAGTGTCCTGTAAAGGTCTGGATGACCACCCCAAGGTTCTGCGGCTGGCCATGCGGTGTGAACATCGAAGTTACCCTCCGAACCAAACGAGTTTGCATTTTCGGAAGTCTGAACGACCGCATCTATTCCGAATTTCTTCCACGCCTGGGAGAGAGCAAATGCGTTTCTGTAAGCAGGATCAGATGGATTGGTGGGGGCAATTATTGTTATCTGCCACAGATCTCCATTCGGCAGATGCCATTTTCCATTCTTATCTCTGTAGAATCCGTTCTTTTCCAGAAGTTTTGCTGCAACATCGGGGGCATACTTCCACCAACCAGGTCCGAAAGTTCTCTTAATTATTTCAGGATTATCAGGTACAGAATAGCCTCTCTTCTTTGCATATTCTGCTAACCTAAGGCCTGCTTCTGGATCGTATGGCTTGAATTTCTCTCCGTTTCCAAGATCGATTTCGTAATTTTTGAGCCAGTCTTCAAGCCTTGCGAAATACCAGTTGTAGTATGCGGTTGAAAGTGGTATGTGGATAGGCGAAAGCGTTACGGCACCATCGAAAGCGTTGGCAGCGTATTCAACAATATCAATTGCGAGTGTGAGTGCCCATCTAACTTCGATGTTGTTGAATGGCTCTTTCGCTGTGTTGAAGACAAATCCTGTCACACATGGATCGTTGTTTACAGTCCACGGGAAGTTTTTCCTCCAGGCTCTGGCTGTTTTGACTCTGTTGAGAACCGCTTTGAGCGCTTCTATCGTGAGGATTGCTTCGTCAAGCTGATGCTGTGCCATGGCAAGGACCTGTTTTTCCGGGGAACCGTAATCTATGAAGAGTACGTACTTGGGTTGTGGCATTCCAAAGAGCATACCAGTCGGTGTTCTGTCCCAGTCTTCTCTTCTCTGCCAGAGTGTCCAGTATCCTCCTGGATCGACAGAATGGAGCACGTATGGGCCGGTTCCAACGGGTGGATTGAATTCAAAGTTAACAGGATCTTCAACCTTTTCAAAAACGTGTTTTGGCATAGGTCTTATTCCGCCCCATCTGTCGATGAAGTAGGCGTGGAACCTGGCGTTTGGTCTCTTGAGTTTTATTTTCACGGTGTAGTCGTCCAATTTCTCGACGTTTTCAACCTCGTTGACCAGTTCCTGATGGTATCCAAACGCTGGAGTGCTCATGATTGTTTCGATTGTGAACACAACGTCATCCGCTGTGAATGGTTCTCCATCGCTCCAATATACACCTTTTCTGAGTTTGATGGTGAGTTCTGTGAAGTCAGAATTGTAGGTCGGGAGAGATTCGGCAAGTGCGTTTATGATCTCTCCAGTTGCGAAATCCACGTACCAGAGCGGTTCCAGAAGCAAGTTCTGAACACCCCTGTCCTGCCAAACCCATCCTGTCCACACGTTGAAGTTGGTGGGGTTGGCTGCTCTTCCGGTCAAAACCTGCGCAATGAAAGTCTCATTCCTCGGAATATTGGGTGGAAGCTGTGCAAAGAACAGACTGAATATGGAAACGACGAACAAAACTACAAGAAACTTCTTCATGAAAACTCACCTCCCTTGATTGTATGTTATATTTTTTCCTTTCGGGAAATATTTTAATGTAAATCTCCGAGAAAATCAAGGTGCGTTTTTCTAGAATAATGGAGGTTATCTGCGTTTGTAAAAGATTATTTCAAAATATTGTCGTTTTTCTTCTTTTTTCTCTTTTTTCCTTTCTGGTATCATATTTTCGTTAAATCATAGGGAAGGAGGTTTCATGTTATGAAAATATTACCTTCTGTGCTGATCCTTTTGTTGGGATGTGTTCCGGTTTTCAGCTCTCAAAATGTATCTCTGAGAGAGCTCGCAGAAAAGCTGAACATCTATATTGGTTTTGCTGCAATCAACAATTTCTGGTCTCTTTCCGACGCAGAAAAGTACATGGAAGTTGCGAGAAGAGAATTCAACATCCTGACCCCTGAGAACCAGATGAAGTGGGATACGATCCATCCAGAAAGAGACAGATACAATTTCACTCCCGCTGAAAAACACGTTGAGTTTGCAGAAGAAAACAACATGATCGTGCATGGACACACTCTTGTCTGGCACAACCAGCTTCCTGGATGGATCACTGGTAGAGAATGGACAAAGGAAGAACTTCTGAGCGTTCTTGAAGACCACATAAAAACGGTGGTGTCTCATTTCAAAGGTAGAGTGAAGATCTGGGATGTGGTGAACGAAGCGGTGAGCGATTCTGGAACCTACAGGGAAAGCGTGTGGTACAAGACGATCGGTCCTGAATACATTGAAAAAGCGTTCAGATGGGCAAAAGAAGCCGATCCAGATGCGATTCTCATCTACAACGACTACAGCATAGAAGAAATAAACGCGAAATCGAACTTCGTCTACAACATGATAAAAGAGTTGAAAGAAAAGGGAGTACCTGTAGATGGAATAGGATTTCAGATGCACATAGACTACAGAGGGCTCAATTATGACAGTTTCAGAAGGAATTTGGAGAGATTTGCGAAACTCGGTCTTCAAATATACATCACAGAGATGGATGTGAGAATTCCTCTCAGTGGTTCGGAAGATTATTACTTGAAAAAACAGGCCGAAATTTGTGCGAAGATCTTCGATATATGCTTGGACAACCCTGCGGTTAAAGCGATCCAGTTCTGGGGATTCACAGACAAATACTCCTGGGTTCCCGGCTTTTTCAAAGGGTACGGAAAAGCGTTGCTCTTCGATGAGAATTACAATCCCAAGCCTTGTTATTACGCGATAAAAGAGGTGCTGGAGAAAAAAAGAAAATGAGGGGGCGATGCCCCCTTATTTCAGCAGTATCTCTTTTTCATTTTGTTGATGGCTTCCCAGAGGCCGAGAATGTAGGTTGCACCGAGTGCCCTGTCGTAGAGTCCATAGCCGGGACGTGCCTTTTCACCCCAGATCAGTCTTCCATGATCAGGACGTATGTACCCTTCGTAGCCTATGTCATGAAACGCTTTCATCACTTCAAAGAGATCGTGAGAACCGCAGAAGGAAGGATGTGCAGTTTCGTAGAAACTCTTCTCACCGGTGAACTTCAGGTTTCTCACGTGTGCAAAGTGGATCCTGCCCATCTTTCCGAAGTATCTTATCATCTCAGGTATGTTGTTCTCAGGATTTGCTCCGAGTGATCCCATGCAGAACGTTATTCCGTTGTAGGGGCTGTCAACAGCTTTCAACATTCTCTCTATGTTTTCCTTGTTTGTTATAATCCTTGGCAGGCCAAAAATACTCCATGGTGGATCATCCGGGTGTATTGCGAGTTTCACATCGCATTCTTCACAAACGGGGATAACTCTTTCGAGAAAATAAACCAGGTTTTCGAAGAGTTTTTCTTCATCTACGTTCTTGTAGAGTTCGAAGGTTTCTCTCAGTTTCTCCAGTCTGTCCCATTCCCATCCTGGGAGGACGAAACCCTGAGAGCCCTCTTTCACTCGTTTTATGAGTTCGTCTGGTGTTACCCCTTCGATGAGACGGTGATCGTACTCCATCGTTTCAGAACCATCCGGGAGTTTTTTGTGTAGATCCGTTCTCATCCAGTCGAATACGGGCATGAAGTTGTAGCAGACTACCTTCACACCGGCCTTTGCCAGGTTTCTGATCGTTTCCTTGTAGTTCTCTATATACCTGTCCCTTGTGGGAAGACCCAGTTTTATGTCTTCGTGGACGTTCACACTCTCGATAACTTCGAGTTTCAATCCCGCTTTTTCAACGGTTTCTTTCAGCTTCATTATTTCCTCAAGTGGCCAGACTTCTCCCACAGGTATGTCAAACAGAGCTCCTACGACTCCTTCTACTCCTGGGATCTGACGTATTTGTTCCAGTGTCACGGTATCGTGTTTTTCACCATACCATCTGAAGACAAGCTTCATTCATTTTCCCTCCCAACGACTTCTTCGAGTGTTTTCCTCACAGCTCCCGGCCCTGTGATCATTTTCTTGAACAGTTCTTCTATTTTTTCTCCAAGTCCTACTTCGTACAGGTTCACTCTGAAAAGCTGCTGGCTGGAAAGGATCGGTTTCAGATGATCATCCGTGGATTCGGGATCGCCGAATTTTATCTTTGAAACGTAAGACCTCAGGTTCTCAAGAAGGGGATCTGGACTGAGCTGCATTTCTTTTCCTTCATCGTCTATTCCCATGAGGTATCTGCACCATCCCGCTATCACAAGTGGTATGTATTTCAGATTCCTTGGATCCAGATCTGGTCTTTCGTGGTATGCCTTTATAGTTTCGCCGAACCTGATAGGCATCTTTTGAGAGGTATCCGTTGCTATTCTCTGCGGTGTGTCTGGCAGATACGGATTGGGAAGTCTGATGTTTATCACTTCGTTCAAGAATTCTCTTGGATTTATGATACCAGGATCTACCGCAACTTTTATTCCCTCTTCTCCCACACCTTCTACAAGTTTTTTCAGGAGGGGGTCTTTCATTTCGTCTGCGATCTTTTTGTATCCCAGAAGGCAACCGAAGATGGCCAGCGCTGTGTGAAGAGGATTGAGACAGGTTGTCACCTTCATTCTTTCTGCCTTCTCAACAGTTTCTCTGTCTGTCAGAAAAACGTTCCTATCTGCTCCTTCGAGTTTTGGCCGGCCGTTCGGAAAGCTGTCTTCTATCACCAGATACTGAGCCCATTCCATGTTTACGAAAGGAGCGATGTGGGTCCTCTTGGATGTCACAAAGATTTCCATTCCCCCTATTCCAAGTTTTTCTAAGTGCTCTTTTATGAATTCTGAAGGACCCGGTACAATCTTGTCTATCATACTCCATGGGAAAGCAACGTCTTTTTCCAGATAATCAATGAAATCTTTTTCCACCAGACCGTTTTTAACCCACTCCTCGGAAATTCTTTTCACAGAGCTGTAGAGTTTTTCGCCATTTCTTGAGAAATTATCGAGGCTGAGAAGAGCGATAGGAAGTCTTCCTGCTTTGAATCTTTCGTAAAGAAGTGCAGCCACTTTTCCCATCGATGTTTGGGGTGAGACAGGACCGTTTTTCATGTCCTCCATCACCTGAGGAAAGAGGTTCCCGGCCTGATCTTCTATGTTGTAGCCTTTTTCTGTGATGGTGAGAGAAGCGAGCTGAAGAGAAGGATTTCTGAAGATTTCTTTTGCTCTTTCCCAGTCTGGATGCGAAGGATCTCCCTTGAGAGCTTCCATCACGCTCGCTATGATTCTCTTTTCAAAATCTCCGTCGGGTTTTATTGTGACCGCTATCGATAAATTGTCGTACGGTTTGTAAACTTTGTCTATGACTTCGTAGTCGAAGAGTTCTATCACATTGATTCCGGTGTCTTCCTTTCCCTCTTCGAGGAGATTCTGAAGCACTGCCGCAACGAATCCCCTGAATATGTTTCCACCACCGAAATGAACCCATTTCGGTTGTTCTTTTGTATTTTTCTCTACTTCGTCGAGATCGAAATACGGAGGCCTGACACCTATCTTTTCCCAAGCTGCTCTATCTTTTATCGTTTCCCTGTTGAGACGCACGTTTTCACCTCCTTATCTTTCCACTCGACCGGAGGTAGCACCAGATGCGAGTTTCTCTATCTCTTCTACGCTAAGTACCGCGAAATCCCCAGGTATCGTGTGCTTGAGACAGGAAGCGGCTGCTGCGAATTCGGCTTTCTTCTGCGGGTCAAATTCCATCAAACTTCCGTAGATGAGAGCCCCTGCAAAGCTGTCTCCGGCTCCCACTCTGTCCACGATATGTATTTCATATCTGTTCGAGAAATGGGGCTGACCATTTTCAAAAACCATGACAGACCAGTAATTCACAGTTGCGGATATGCTTTCTCTGAGAGTGATACCAACCGTCTTGAAGTTGTACTTCTTATTGACTTCTTCTGCTATCTTCGCGTACGATTCTCTGTTCAGTTTTCCTGTCTTAAGATCGAGACCTTCAACCGAGATACCAAGGACTTTTTCTATGTCTTCTTCGTTTGCAATCAGAACATCCACGTATTCCATGAATGGAATCATCACCTTCTGTGCCTCTTCTTTTGTCCAGAGTCTTGCTCTGTAGTTGAGATCACAGCTCACCGTCACACCTTTTTCTCTGGCGACTTTCAAGGCGTCTTCAAGGATGAAAGGGAGTTCTTTTCCAAGGGGAGGAGTAATTCCTGAGAAGTGGAACCATCTGGCACCATCCAAAATTTTCTCCCAGTCGAAGTCTTCCCTTTTTGCCTCAGAAATGGCAGAGTGTGCTCTGTCGTAGACAACTTTACTCGGTCTCTGAGAAGCCCCTATTTCGAGGAAGTAAATACCTATTCGATTTCCACCTCTTGCTATGTAGTCTGTCTTCACACCGAACTTTCTGAGATGTCCTGCTGCAGCGTCCCCCAGCGGGTTGTTTGGTAGTTTTGTCACAAAGTACGCATCGAGTCCCATCTGAGCAAGAAAAGCCGCTACGTTCGCTTCTGCTCCGCCGTAGGTGACGTCGAAGCTGTCTGTCTGGAAGATCCTCTTATGATCTGGTGGTGAGAGTCTCAACATGATCTCTCCAAAAGTTACCACCTTCATTCTGTGCACCCCCTGATCTTTTCTACGAGCGCTTTTGCTTTTTCTCTCACCTCGTCTGGTGTTCCTTTCACAAGAGCACTTCCAACACCAACAGCGAGGACTCCGGCTTTGAACCACTCACACACGTTGTCCAGATTCACGCCTCCAGTGGGCACGAATTTCACATTGGGGAACGGTCCTTTCATCGCTTTTACAAACTGAGGTCCCACCACTTCTCCAGGGAAGAGTTTCAAAATCGTGTGACCGAGTTTCATGGCTTTTACAAGTTCGGTGGGTGTCATCACACCGGGCATGTAGAAGACACCTTTTTCTTTGCAGAATTGAGAGATTTCTTCGTCAAGGTGTGGACTGACGATGAACTCTGCTCCACTTTCTACAGCTTTTCTGCACTGTTCGACACTCGTCACTGTACCTGCACCTATTATGGCACCTTTTTCCTTGAGGAACGAGAGTTCTTTGATGACTGTGTCAGCGTCTGGAACAGTGAAGGTGATTTCGATGAGGTGAACTCCTCCTTCAAAAACAGCCAACGCCTTTTCTTTCGCTTCTTCCACACTGTTTGCCCTCAGCACGGCTACAATCTTGTGTTTTTTGAAGAGCTCTTCCATCTTCATCCCTCCTGATATGTGATGTTTAATAATGTTTCGAAAAAACCAAAAATCATAGATCTACGGATTTCAATATCCAAGTTTTCTGGATATTTCTTCTGCCTTTTCTTTGAGTACATCGGAGTATTCTTCTATTTTTTCCTCTGTGAACTTTCGTGCAACCCCGGAAATACTCACTCCAGCCACCGGATATCCGTTGTGATCAAATATAGGAACTCCCACACACATGATACCTATTTCGTTTTCTTCGTTGTCTACGGCGTATCCTCGCTTTCTAATTTTTTCAAGCTCTCTCTTCAGTACTCTGGGATTCGTGATGGTGTTTGGGGTTTTTGGTTTTAGTTCCACAATTTTCAGGTATTCCTTCAATTCTTTTTCGGGAACGAAGGCGAGAATGGATTTACCAGAGGCTGTGGAGTAAAGGTCGACTTTCATACCAAGTCTTGAGACCATAGGAATGCTCTGCTCACCCTCCACCTTGTCTATGTAAACTCCCTCGAAGCCATCTTTCAAAATCAGGTGTACTGTTTCCCCCGTTCTTTTCATGATATCCACGAGATGGTCGTGAGCTATATCCCTAATGTTGAAGCGCCTCAGAACGAATGAACCGTACTCTATCAATTTGTACCCCGGTACGTATCTCTTGTCTTTTTTTCTGAGAACAAACCCTTTCTCTTCGAGAACGATCATGTATTTGTATGCGTTTGAAACGCTCATATTGAACTTTTCGGCTATTTCAGAAACACTTACATCGCCAGGATTCTTTACGATGAAATCCAGTATTTCAAAGGCTTTTTTGAGGGTATTCAAATTATCTGCCTCCCTGATTTTCTTCTTTGTCTACAATCAATTATAATAATACCATGAAGATTTTCTTTTTGAGAAAACCATTTTCAAATGGAGGTGGATGTATGTTTCTTGGAGAGGATTACCTTCTGACAAACAGAGCAGCTGTGCGATTGTTCAATGAGGTCAAGGATCTTCCCATTGTGGATCCACACAACCATCTGGATGCGAAAGACATCGTTGAGAACAAACCCTGGAGCGATATCTGGGAGGTAGAGGGTGCAACAGATCATTATGTGTGGGAACTCATGAGACGCTGTGGTATTTCAGAAGAGTACATAACCGGGTCGAGAAGTAACAAAGAGAAGTGGCTTGCACTCGCAAAGGTGTTTCCAAGATTTGTGGGGAATCCAACCTATGAGTGGATACACCTTGATCTCTGGAGAAGGTTCAACATAAAGAAGGTAATTTCAGAAGAGACGGCAGAAGAGATATGGGAAGAAACGAAAAAGAAGCTTCCTGAGATGACACCTCAGAAACTTCTCAGAGACATGAAGGTGGAGATCCTTTGCACGACAGATGATCCTGTTTCCACTCTGGAACATCACAGGAAGGCAAAAGAAGTGGTGGAAGGTGTTACCATCCTTCCCACCTGGAGGCCGGACAGAGCAATGAACGTGGACAAAGAGGGATGGAAAGAGTACGTGGAGAAGATGGGGGAGCGTTACGGTGAAGATACCTCCACGCTGGAGGGTTTCCTGAGTGCGCTCTGGAAATCCCACGAACATTTCAAAGAGCATGGTTGTGTGGCGAGTGACCATGCTCTCCTGGAGCCATCGGTGTATTATGTGGACGAAAACAGAGCAAGGGCAGTTCATGAAAAAGCCTTCAGTGGGGAGAAACTCACTCAGGATGAAATAAACGATTACAAGGCTTTCATGATGATTCAGTTTGGGAAAATGAACCAGGAAACGAACTGGGTGACACAGCTTCACATCGGTGCTTTGAGGGACTACAGAGACAGTCTTTTCAAAACACTCGGACCGGACTCAGGAGGAGATATTTCGACGAACTTTCTGAGAATTGCAGAAGGGCTGAGGTACTTTCTGAACGAGTTCGACGGAAAGCTCAAGATCGTTCTCTATGTACTCGATCCCACGCATCTTCCAACGATAGCCACCATTGCACGTGCTTTCCCAAATGTTTATGTCGGTGCTCCATGGTGGTTCAACGACAGTCCATTCGGCATGGAGATGCACCTGAAATACCTCGCTTCAGTCGATCTTCTGTACAACCTTGCGGGAATGGTCACAGATTCCAGAAAACTTCTCTCCTTCGGTTCCAGAACGGAGATGTTCAGGAGGGTTCTTTCGAATGTGGTGGGAGAGATGGTTGAAAAAGGGCAGATTCCCATCAAGGAAGCGAAGGAACTCGTGAAGCACGTTAGTTACGATGGCCCGAAGTCTCTCTTCTTTAGATGAGGGGGGAAATTATGAAAAAAATTTTCAATTACGTTTTGGCCTATCTCTTTCTTGCAGTGACGAGTGTTCTTGGATTTTACGTGATATTCATAGAAGGTAGAAGATTCTTCTTCACCTTGCTTGGACTCACAAGTGCTCGTTTACAAACCATAAACGCTGTAGACAAATTCGTTGTGATAGTTTTGGGCATCGCGTTCCTTGGATTTTTTATGTTCAACGAGGGTTACTTCAGAAAAAGGGCAGAAAATAGTATGAAGGATCTTCTAAGGGCGGTTCTCACAGTTTCAGGAATCCTCATGTTTGTTTGGGCAGGGTTTCAGGCTCCATTTTTCTTCTCGGTCGGTTATAAGTTGGGATTACCGGAAATCATCAGTTACCTTCTGAAACTCATCGGTGGATCTCTTCTTATTTTCGTTTCCTCCAGATATTTGAAAAATGAGTATCTACACAGTGTATGAAGAATAACCCCCCGCTCGTGCGGGGGGTTAATCCATCACTTCACCAATCTCAGATTTCCGAACTTTGAAGGATCTTGCCAGCTGTTGTTTGTGGGATCGCTCCAGGAGATGATACCGACCCTCTGCCCTTTCTCGTTCGCATCGTTCACCTGGATGTTAAATCCTATCACCGTGTTCGGTGTTGGCTTGATCGTCTTCCACTTGATCGCTGCCTCAACTATGTATCCTCCTTCGATCAGCTTCACCGCCGTCACAAACCTTGCAGCACTCCCTCCCGTTCCAAACGTCTGCTCGTTCATGTAGTTCACCCTGAACTGCGCGTCGTCGTCTTCGTAGTATCCTGTCTTGTGGTTGTTCTCATCCACGAAGATCTCCACGGAATCCTGCTCCCACGGGTTGCTGTTGTCTTTGTTCAGAACGGGATCTTTCACGATCGCAAGTACGTACAGGTAGTTCTCGTCCCACAGCACCCTCACTTTCGCTGTCGCGTTCTTGTCAAGCGATCCCATAGCCACCGCTTTCGTCTCTATCTCCTCTGTCGTGTTCCAGATCTCATCGATCTCTCCATCGATGACCGGTGTTCCGTATTTTGCTGTCGCTACCATTATTCCTTCGAGCTTCAGCGTTCCGTAGTTCATCGTGTTCGTCTTCTGGCTGTTCGTCGTGTCGCTCCAGCTGTACCACTTCCCGTCGTCTATCACCGCAACGTCAAATCCTATGTAGCTGTCTTTCTTGAACTCCACACCCGGTATCGTGATCGACATCTCGAAGCTGTATCTTCTAAAGCCAGGCCCAACGAATTTCTTCACCTGTACGTCTTCTCTGTTGACCTCCGTCTTCCAGTTCGTCCACAGCACAACGTAGGTGTCATCAGGCTGCAGATAGGGTGTTCTTTCGTTGTTCGGGTTGATGAATATGGCCACTCCGTCTTCTGCTGGTTTCTTCGTCTTGTCCTGCACCTCTCCGTAGATGTAGATCGTACTGTCTTTCCACACTGCCCTGATCGTTGCCTTCACGTTCCCTTCTTCGTCAAGGATCTCTATCGGCTTCGACATCAGGTACGAGTCGTCCATCATCCCCACTACCACTGCCTCGCCTTCGGAGATCCTGCTTTCTTTTGGAAGTGGTGGAAGAACCTCAGGTGCCACTATCGCCCAGTAAGCGAGTTTCGCCTGGTGATCTTTGTCGAAGATGAGCGGCCAGTCGTTTCTTCTTGTTGCTCTCCAGGAGTAATCGTCCTTGAGACCCCAGAATGTGACGTTCGTGATCACGTTGCTGTACTTCTTGAAGATCTCAAAGAGCTGCATCATTTTGTGAGCCTGTTCGATGAGTGCCGTCCTCGGTGCCTCTGGGTAGTTGGAACTGGAATCTCTGTAGACACTCATATCGAGTTCTGTGATGTGAATTTCTATACCGGGTATGGTGCTGAACTTTTTGATGGCCTCTTCGATCTGTCTGATATCCGTTGCGAGACTGATGTGACACTGCATCCCTATCCCATCGATGAGTCCCTTCTCTTTGAGATCTTTCACGAGGTTGTAGATGATGTCTCTCTTTCTGGGCTCGAATGTGTTGTAGTCGTTGTAGAAGAGTTTTGCATCTGGATCTGCTTCTCTTGCGAACTTGAAGGCGAGTTCTATGTAGTCAGGCCCCATGATCTGGTACCAGGTTGATCTTCTCAGTCCATCCGGCTGGTTCGGATCAACTGCTTCGTTCACCACGTCCCATGCGTAGACTTTTCCTTTGAAGTGTCCGACAACGGTGTAGATGTACTCTTTGAGTCTTTCCGTCATCGCTTCTTTGGAGAGGAGGTTCCCGTTTTCATCTTTGAAGAACCAGTCGGGTGTCTGGCTGTGCCACACAAGAGTGTGACCTCTTATGACCATGCCGTTTTCTTCAACGAACTGAACGTATTTGTCTGCCGTTTCAAACCTGAACTTCAACTTACCGTTTTCGATGCCTGCAAGCAGGCTCTCTGGTTTCATCTCGTTTTCTGCGGTGATGCTGTTGAAGTGTTTCGTGATGAGTTCTATGTCCTTCGGGTTGAGGAAGACCTTGGACGGCAGTGCAACTCCGACTCTGAAGTAATCTTTCAGTACTTCTTTCAGAGCGGGTATCTCTTTTTCAGGTTCCATTTCAATCTTTATCTCTGCGGAAGTTGTATCCACTATCTTCACGTCATCCACGTAGAACTCGAGAGTTGGATTTTGAGATTCGAAGTAAAGCGTGAGATCTTCCACGGTAACTCCGGCCGGGATCGTGTACGTTCCAGAGAGCTGTACCCACTGACCAGATGGTACAGTAGCTGATTTTATCCACTCGTACTGTGTGTTCGCGTCGGATGAGTACTTTCTCTGCATCGTCATGATGATCGTTTGATCTTGACCGGAGTTCTGATAGACCCAGGCTTCAAAGGCGTAAGTTTTTCCTGTTTTCAGAATTCCTTTCAGGTTGATCTGGGCACCCTGCCAGCCCTTCTGTCTGTTGGAGATAAAGAGTGAACTCTTACCTGAATGTGCTACTTCAGATGAGACTTCGATGTTCACGTCTCCTCTGGGTTGCCAGCCTCCAACACCGCTTTCAAAGGATGTTTCATAGATGGCCTTTGGGCCCGATTCTTTTGGAGCGAGTACCTGAACCTTGTCAAGGTAGAAATTGAAATTCGTGTTTTTAGACGCTACGATGATGAGAGAGTATTTTGCGGGTGTGCCTTCGAACGTGGGTGAGAACGGTACTAAGATCTCTTTCCAGTGATCTGATACGACAACCTTGTCGAGTATGACGTCGTACCTCTCTCCCTTCTCATCTTCTGTTCTCGCGACTACGTTGAACAATTGTGGAGCACCGGAAGACTGATAGACCTGGAAGGAAAGAAGGTAATCTGCTCCGGATTTCACCTTTCCGGTCAGGTCGATTTCTACCCCATCCCATGGGGAGGCTCTGTTCTCGACCTTTAGAGAGTACGCGCCATCTGCTGCTACATCCTTCGAAGCTGTGAGAACAACGCCTTTTCCAAATGGGACCACACCTTCTGTTGTTCCTTCAAAACTCAAAGCAAGAACTGTTTCGAGAGAAGAATCTCCCTTAGAAGAGGTTTCTTTCCCGAAACTCAGAACACCCGATGCTGCCAGTACGACACCGAGAAAACCCGCTAAAATCCCCACCAGTACGGCGGTTGAAACATCCAGAAGACCCCGTCTCTTCCTGACTCGCATAGATCCACACACCTCCCTGCATAAAATTAACCAACCTTCTTTTGGGAAATTATATCATCCTAAAGTTATTTTTTGTAAAGAAAAAATTGACCTTCTTCGATAAGAAATTATACTATATATTGTGAAAGGAACTTTCAAATTAGAAAAACGAAAATATTCTGCAATAATTTCTACTATTCGCAGTTAATGTGGTGTAATCACCGTTAATGGCACTTGATTTCTTTTGATGTGATAGTGTAGAATTCATTCCAAGAAGAAACGATGCAACTTGTTATTGTAACTTCTGATTTCGAAAACAATTTTCGAGGAGGTGTACTGTGTGCTCGCTTATATAGCAAAACGAGTTCTCTACGCCATTCCCTTGTTGTTCGTTATCTCTATTGTCTCTTTCATCATCATCGAACTTCCTCCAGGAGACTATCTCACCACATATGTTATGACGCTCAGGCAGAGTGGAGAGACCATCGATCAGGCAGCACTTGAAGTGCTCAAAAAGAGGTACGGCCTCGATAAACCAATGATTGTACGTTATTTCTACTGGATCGGCAACATCATCACGAAGGGTGATTTCGGATACTCTTTCATGTGGGAAAAACCTGTCAGTGATTTGTTGAATCAGAGGGTCTGGTGGACAATACTGATATCCATTCTTTCAACGGCTTTTGCGTGGGTTTTCGGATTTTTNATAGGTGTNTATTCNGGNACGCATCAGTATTCTATCGGTGATTATGTTTTCACCGTACTTGGTTATATAGGACTCGCCACACCTAATTTCCTCCTCGCTCTGATTCTTTTGTGGTTCATGTTTGTAACGACCGGTGTTAGTTTAGGTGGACTATTTTCTCCGGAATACGCTGGTGCTCCCTGGTCGTGGGCAAAATTTGTTGATCTCTTAAGGCACATCTGGATTCCGGTTGTTGTTCTGGGAACGGGAAGCATGGCCGGTCTCATAAGGGTTTTGAGAGCGAATCTCCTCGATGAAATAAACAAGCCTTATGTTGTTGCAGCGAGAGCAAGAGGAGTACCTGAGAGGGAACTCGTCTGGAAGTACCCGTTGAGAGTTGCCGTCATTCCTTTTGCTTCCACTGCTGGGTGGGCACTTCCTCAGATAGTCTCGGGTGCAGTTGTAACGGGTATCGTTTTGAACCTTCCCACGGTTGGTACGCTTCTTCTTGACGCACTCACTTCCCAGGATATGTACCTCGCAGGGAGTCTCGTTTTGATACTGAGTGTCTTCACGATCATAGGAACTCTCATATCCGACATCTTACTTGCCTGGCTCGATCCCAGAATAAGATTTGAATGAGGTGATAGGTGTGTGGAAGAGGAAGAAGATGGACAAAACAGAAGAACTGTATCTTGCTTCAGAATGGAAGTTGATGTGGTGGAGGTTCAAGAAAAACAAACTCGCAGTTATTGGAATGGTGATTCTCGGAATACTCTACGTTCTTGGTATTTTCTGCGAATTCTTCTCACCGTACGATCCAAACAAGATCTTTGCAAGATACGTATACGCTCCTCCACAGAAGGTTCACTTCTTCCATGAAGGAAAATTCATAGGTCCCTTTGTTTATGGATACAAAATGGAAAGAGATCCAGAGACGTTCAGAAGAATCTACAAGGAAGACAAAACGAAGATATATAAAATAAAGCTCTTTGTTCACGGTGACAAGTACAAACTCTGGAACACGTGGGAATCCGACGTTCATTTCTTTGGAGTAGAAGAAGGTACTATCTTCCTTTTTGGAACTGACAGACTCGGAAGAGATGTCTTTTCCAGAATTCTTTACGGTGCCAGGATCTCCACCACAATAGGGTTGGTGGGAGTCTTTCTCAGCATGGTTCTTGGGATCATCATAGGGGGCATATCCGGATACTACGGAGGAAGGATAGATAACTTCATCCAGAGAACTATAGAGTTTCTGATCAGTATTCCAACCATTCCTCTCTGGATGGCACTGGCTGCTGCCCTTCCCAGGTACTGGTCACAGATAAAAGTTTACTTTGCCATCACCGTGATCCTTTCATTGATAGGCTGGACAGGTCTTGCGAGAGTCGTGAGAAGTAAATTTCTCTCGCTCAAAGATGAAGACTTCGTTGTAGCTGCAAGGCTTGCTGGAGCCTCGGAATGGAGGATCATTTTCAAACACATGCTTCCATCTCTGACGAGTCACCTTATAGCTTCTGCCACGCTTTCGATACCCGGGATGATACTCGGTGAGACTGGGCTCAGCTTTCTGGGACTGGGACTCAGACCACCTGCGATCAGCTGGGGTGTTCTTCTACAGGAAGCACAGAACATAAGAACTGTCGCTCTCTATCCATGGCTTCTGATACCTGGTCTCTTTGTGATCATCACTGTCCTTTGCTTCAACTTCGTCGGTGATGGTCTGAGAGACGCCGCNGACCCATACAAGACATGAAGGGAGGAGAGTCATGGAAAAGGTTCTTGAAATAAGAGATTTAAGAGTTTATTTTGATCTCACTGAAGGAACAGTAAAAGCGGTTGATGGAGTTTCGTTCGATATTCGAAGGGGAGAAATACTGGGTCTCGTTGGTGAAAGTGGTTGTGGCAAGAGTGTCACGGCACAGTCCATACTGAGGATCCTTCCAAAAAGCGCTCGAATAGTTAATGGAGAGATTGTGTTTCACAGAAATGGGAAAACGTTAGATCTCACGAGACTCGATCCTGAAGGTGAAGAAATAAGGGATATAAGAGGGAAGGATATATCGATGATTTTTCAAGAACCGATGGCCTCTTTTTCCCCTGTGTACACAGTTGGTGCGCAGATGGTAGAAGCGATATTACTTCACGAGAACATTTCAAAGGAAGAAGCACGAAAGCGCGTTGTAGAGATGCTCAAAAAGGTGAAGATTCCAAACGCCGAGAAGGTAGTGGATATGTATCCTTTTGAACTCTCCGGTGGAATGCTTCAAAGATGTATGATCGCAATGGCTATGTCTCTGAATCCCACGTTGCTTTTAGCGGATGAACCCACGACTGCTCTGGACGTGACTATACAGGCACAAATTCTTTATCTAATGAAGGAACTTCAAAAGGAGTACCATTCTTCGATCCTTCTGATCACGCACGATATGGGAGTCGTGGCCCAGATGGCAGACAGAGTAGCTGTGATGTACCTCGGAAACATTGTGGAGACGGCAGAGGTCTTCGAACTCTTCAAGAATCCGCTCCATCCTTACACACAGGCTCTGCTGAGATCCATTCCGAAGATTGGAATAAGGAAAACGAGACTCGAGACCATAAAGGGCATGGTACCGGATCCGTACAATCTTCCAACAGGTTGCAGGTTCCACAACAGATGTGAGAAATTCATGAAAGGATTGTGTGATGTGAAAGAACCTCCCGAGGTAGAGGTAAAACCCGGCCACAAAGTAAAGTGCTTCCTTTATGGAGGGGAAAAAGAATGAAACTACTCGAAGTGAAGGGACTGAAAAAGTACTTCCCGCTGACGAAGGGTTTTTTCAAGAAGGTGGTAGGTTACGTCAGAGCAGTGGATGATGTCAGTTTCGATATAAAACAGGGTGAAACTCTCGCACTGGTGGGAGAGAGTGGGTGTGGAAAAACGACGACAGCCAAGAGTATCCTCAGAGCGATAGATCCCACAGATGGAGATGTTATTCTTCATCTGGATGGAAAAGACGTGAACATAGCAAAGCTCTCCAGAGATGAACTGAAACCCTACAGAAGGTATATGCAGATGATCTTTCAGAATCCTTATACCTCTCTCAACCCAAGAATGAAGGTCAAAGAGATCGTTGGTGAACCACTTCTGGTGAACGGTATAGCGAAGGGAAAAGAACTGGAAGATCGAGTGGCAGAACTTCTGAAAGCAGTCGGATTGAGACCAGAGTACATGATAAGGTATCCACACGCTTTCTCGGGTGGACAGAGGCAGAGAATCGTTATAGCAAGGGCAATCGCTCTGAGACCGAAACTGGTGGTGTGTGATGAACCGACATCTGCACTGGATGTTTCCATAAGGGCACAGATACTCAACCTTTTAATGGATCTTCAGGAAGAATTTGCCCTCACCTATCTCTTTATCACACACGACCTGAGCGTTGTGGAACACATATCCGATAGAGTTGCGGTGATGTACTTAGGAAAGATTGTGGAACTTTCCAGCACCGAGGAGATATTCGAAAATCCAAAGCATCCATACACGGAGACGCTTTTGAGGTCCGTTCCAAAGCCTGATCCGGATCTGAGGGAAGAACTCGTTCCAATAGAAGGAGAGGTTCCAAACCCGGCAAACCCACCATCAGGATGTTACTTCCATCCAAGATGTCCTTATGCAAAAAGTATCTGTAAGGAAGAGTATCCTGAGTTCAGAAATCTTGGAACGGAAGACAATCCACATTACGTGGCCTGTCATTTCGCCGAAAGTTTGAAATTGAGAGGTGTGAAAATCACTTTGTGAGGGGGTGTTAGTTGTGAGGAGGTTGTTTGTTTTGCTGTCGCTTGTGTTCATGGTTGTTTTGACTCTTGCTGCCAACGACACATGGGTCTTCTACGCAACACCGGAAGAGTACTACAAGGCTACAGGAAAGAAGATTACCGAGTACCATGAATCACCGATGCTGACCAAACTCGTCGAGGAAGGAAAGCTTCCACCCGTCGAACAGAGACTTCCGGAGGAACCGCTCGTGGTTCAGCCTGTTGAAAAAGTTGGACAGTTCGGTGGTACCTGGAGAAGGGTCTGGAAAGGGCCTTCTGACAGATGGGGTATTTCCAAACTCATCGAAGTGAAACTCGCGTTCTGGGACAAAGAGGGTGGAAAACTCGTTCCGGGGCTCGCGAAGAGCTGGGAAGTTCTGGAGAACGGAAGGGTATACATCTTCCATCTGAGAAAGGGTGTGAAGTGGTCCGATGGAGTACCGTACACGGCCCACGATATCGTGTTCTGGGTTAACGACATCGTAGGAAACGACGATATCACACCTTCGAAACCTGACTGGTACAACATTGGTGTGAAAGTCGAGGCACTCGATGATTACACGGTGAAGTTCGAATTCAGCAAGCCTTATGGATTGTTCCTTCTGAAAGTTCCATACGGTGGATTTACCGGAGCACCAGCACACTATCTGAAACAGTTCCATCCAAAGTACACACCGATGGAAGAAATAGAGAAGAAGATGGTGGAAGGTGTGCACAACACCTGGGTGGACCTCTTCAACGATAAAAACGACTTCCTTGAAAACACCGAGCTTCCAACACTATCACCGTGGAAGCCTATCACCGATCCAACAGAACAGTTCTACATACTCGAGAGAAACCCGTACTTCTGGGCGGTTGATATCGAAGGGAATCAGCTTCCATACATCGATTACGTGAGACACGAATACGTCAAGAACGACGAAGTCATACTCCTGAAAGCGATCTCCGGTGAAATTGATATGCAGTGGAGACATATCGGAGGACTGGGAGCGGGAGCAGGAAACTTCACACTGCTCATGGAGAACGCCCAGAGTGGAGGATACAGAGTGCTGAAATGGATCGCTGCGAACGGTTCTGCCAGCAGAATCTCATTGAACTACGCTCACTCCGACGAGGTGCTGAGGAAGGTCTTCAACGATGTGAGGTTCAGGCAGGCTCTCTCACTCGCTATCAACAGGGAAGAAATCAACGAGATTCTCTTCAACGGTCTCGCTGAGCCAAGGCAGGCATCTCTCGTGAGTGGATCCCCATACTTCGATCCCGAGTGGGAAAAAGCTTACGCAGAGTACGATCCAGACAGAGCGAACAAGCTTCTCGATGAGATGGGGCTGAAGTGGGATGACAAGCACGAATACAGACTCTTACCAGATGGCAGACCACTCCGATTCACCATCACTGTGACTGGACAGTTTCATGTTGACGTCTGGACGATGGTGAAGGAATACTGGAGACAGATAGGGGTCTGGGTGGAGATCGAGAACGTTGAAAGGTCTCTCTTCTACGAAAGAGCCGATGCCGGTGACTTCGATGCGATGGTGTGGAACATGGATAGGGCTGCTCAACCACTCTCTTCACCGATGGTCATCTTCCCGGGTTCCGAGGACATAGCAGACTTCTGGTACATAGGATGGAGTGACTGGATCTCGTACTACATCGACAAGAACATAAGAGGCGTGGAACCCGAAGAAGTACCCGAAGGGCCTGAACCACCAGAGGTCGTCTACAGACTTGTCGATCTGTACTACCAGATAGCCTCCACGCCGGATCCTGATAAAATCAAAGAGCTCATGGCAGAAGCAACGAAGATCCATAGAGAAAATCTCTGGATGATAGGAACCGTCGGAGAAGACCTTTCGCCTGCCATAGCGAAGAACAACTTCAGAAACGTACCAGAATTTCTCGTAACGGACGATGTGTTGAGAACTCCTCTGAATGCCATGCCGATGCAGTTCTTCATCGAACAGAAATGAATCGAAGCCCCCGGCAATCGCCGGGGGTTTTCAAAACTTTCAGGGAGGGAAATGCTGTGGACTACAGGATGTGCTGGCTGGAGTACAGAGGTTTACCAGCTGATGCCGCCGGAAAACTCAAAGACTGGTTTTCAAGTGTTTCCATTCTGGAACCCGGTTCTTCAGTTTTGAAAGACGAGATCAGAAGATTTTCTGAAAGATCGATTGGCATCACTCCCAGATTTTATTCCAGACCATTGAAGAAAGAAAAATACATCATGGTGGGACGTTTGGAATCCCTTCCCATCAAGCTTGATGAGAATCTTGGTGAGGAAGGTTTCATGCTGAGAACGCTCGAGTGGAACGGTTCGAAAATCCTGCTTGTAACTGGCGAAACAAAGAAGGCGCTTGTTTACGGGATTTTTGATTTGATGAAGAGAATAAGACTTGGTGAAGATATCGAGAAAATGAATGTCCTGGAGAAGCCGAAAGCGAAATTTCGTATGCTTAACCACTGGGACAACCTCGATGGAACGATCGAGAGAGGATACGCAGGGAACTCCATTTTTTTCAAAGACAACAGAATTATCATAAATCAGAGAACGCAAGACTACGCCAGACTCTTAGCCTCAATAGGTATAAACGGTGTTGTTATAAACAACGTGAACGTCAAAAAGCGAGAAGTTTACCTGATAGACTCTATCTACCTTAAAAGATTGAAAAAGTTGGCTGATATCTTCAGAGAGTATGGAATTAAGATCTATCTAAGTATAAACTTCGCTTCTCCTGTTTATCTGGGAGGGCTGGATACGGCCGATCCCCTCGACGAAAGAGTGGCGCGCTGGTGGAGAGAAAAAGCGAGGGAAATATACGATTATATTCCAGATTTTGGAGGGTTTCTTGTCAAAGCCGATTCTGAGTTCAATCCTGGACCGCACATGTTTGGAAGAACGCACGCAGAAGGCGCAAACATGCTTGCAAGGGCACTGGCACCGTTCGGTGGGGTAGTAATATGGAGGGCTTTCGTTTACAACTGTCTCCAAGACTGGAGAGATTACAAAACGGACAGAGCAAAGGCGGCTTATGACAATTTCAAACCTCTCGATGGGCAGTTCGATGACAACGTGATCATTCAAATAAAGTATGGTCCTATGGATTTTCAGGTGAGAGAACCCGTCAATCCGCTTTTCGGAGGAATGGAGAGGACAAATCAAATTCTTGAGCTTCAAATCACGCAGGAATACACAGGTCAGCAGATTCATCTGTGTTTTTTAGGAACCCTCTGGAAGGAGATACTGGAATTCGATACATTTGCGAAGGGTGAGGGTTCTTACGTGAAGAGAATCGTGGATGGAACTCTCTTTGACCGTGAAAACAACGGTTTTGCCGGAGTATCAAACGTTGGTGACAGTGTGAACTGGACGGGCCACGATCTCGCTCAGGCGAATTTATACGCGTTCGGAAGACTTGCGTGGAATCCCGATGAAGAAATCGAAAGGATAGTTGAAGAATGGATAAAACTCACTTTCGGCGATGACGAGAAGGTTCTGGAAAATGTTTCATACATGTTGATGAAATCCCACAGGACGTATGAGAAATACACCACTCCGTTCGGGTTGGGATGGATGGTGAATCCTGGTCACCACTACGGTCCAAATCCGGAGGGATACGAATATTCGAAATGGGGTACTTACCACAGAGCCAACTGGGAAGCGATCGGTGTCGATAGAACTTCCAGAGGCACTGGTTACACCCTTCAATACCATTCACCGTGGAAAGAGATATACGATGATATCAACACGTGTCCCGAGGATCTTCTTCTTTTCTTCCACAGGGTACGATACGATCATCGTTTGAAATCCGGAAAGACACTCCTTCAGACGATGTACGATCTCCACTTTGAAGGGGTGGAGGAAGTAGAAGAATTCATAAAGAAATGGGAGGAACTGAAAGACAGGGTATCACCAGATATTTTTGAGAGAGTGAAAGAGCGTCTTCATATGCAACTCGAACACGCGAAGGAGTGGCGTGATGTAATCAACACATACTTTTACAGGAGAACGGGTATCCCTGATGAGAAGGGAAGAAAGATATATCCGTGATCAGATTGCTCCTCCTTCTTCTTGATATATGACCTCCCATTCGAAATTGTCTATGTAGAAGTCGAGTGTGGCGGGTTTCGAAGCACAAACACCGAGTAGATATCTTTCGACATTGCCAATATCAGGGACGGTCGTGGTACCTTCCACGGTCGTCCATTCGTTTTTCTCCAAAAGAGCCGTGGCTATCTTTGTGAGTGAGGTGCTGCCGCCGGTTTCTTCATAGATGTTCATAGTGACAGTCGCCTGGTCTTCTCTGGTTTGAAGTATGTCGATATAAAACTTAACGATGTCTCCTTTGAAAGCTTTTCCTTCAAGGAGCTTCTTTAGATCGAACCACACGCTGATGAAACCGGTGACATCTGTTGAAGAAGGAGAAACGTAGAGAACCGTTCCGTGTTGATCGGATTCGGGCAAACTGTTGTCCACAACAGTAGTAATTGTTGATTCTGGAGATTCTTCTTCGACAACGTTCTCAAACAATGTCTCTTCCGAAATCTCTCCAGTACCTGGTGGGGTTTGGAAAGTCGTGGTCAGCATGCATCCTGTGAGAATAAGACTGAATAAAGTAGCAGAAATCAAAAGAACTTTCATTGCGATCCCCCCTTCTTTAAAATCACCTCGTTTTCCAGTATTCTGAAAAGAATATATGAAAGCCCCTCGAGGATTATATTTCTTCTTTTGTAAAGATCTTCGTGATCGGCGTCGAAAACGAGTGCATTTCCTCCGTATGAGGCACTTTTGCATGGTACCATACCATCCGTTTCTTCAAAATCGTCTTTCATTGTGGAAACACTACTTGCGAGAAGTTTCAGGCCGATCAATCCCAGAGTGTCCCACGCAGATGTTGTCATTATGTTCAGTAGAATTCCTGGAATACTTTCTACACTATCGAGGGAAATAGTTCCGACCAGGTTCACAAACGGAACATTTGAAAAATCCAGTGGTTTTCTTTGCCAGAGAAGATATCTGTATCCTGGAGCGTACGTTGCACTGAAACCCGCGTAGGATATCAGAAGAGCCGCTCTGAGATTTTCTGCGGTCTTTTTGTCTATGAGAAACTCCTCTTCGTATCGATCTGGATCGGTGAACAGAACGTTGGCAAGTGGACTTCCTAAGTGAGGCGTTCCCGCGAAGATTATCCCTTTCACGTTTCCAGGGTGCTTAGCAGCGATATGCTCTGCTATTATTCCTCCCATGCTGTGTGCGAATATGATGATGTTCTCCATATCTTTTGTGAGATCGATGAATCTTTCGGCTGACTTTTCCGGATCTGCAAGAAGAGTTGGGTAGATAAACAGATAGACGTTTATTCTCAGTCTTTCTCCTATTTCCTCGAACACCTTCTCAATCTCTTTCTTGTACTCGGTCATCTCGCCTGTGTATTCCCTCGGATCCATTCCGTGTATCACTACGAGATTGAGAGAAGAACCTTCTTTGTGTATTTCAGCGAGTTTTTCCTCTGGTTTTTGCCATTTTATCACTTTTCCAATGACGGTGGCGTTGGTTTCAAGGAGAGGAGGATTGTACGGATCAACGGTTCCATCGTACACCATCCTGAATATACACCAGTCCCCAGCGTAGTACTCCACCACATCGTAGAGTGTGGGTGTAGATTCCAGAATGATGTTGAAGCCAAACATTGATACACCAAGAAGGACGATCGCAACCAGAAAGAACCTCATTCTGATCTCATCCTTTTCTTGAATATCATGAAAAGTGCCACCAATCCCGTTAGAAAGAGGGTGTAGTGTCCCGCTGACAGGGTGATTCTTTCTTCTCCAAGAATGGGTCTCAAAAACCCTGTCAGGTACTCAAGAAGACTCATTCCAGCGAAAAACAAAACAATGATACTTCCAACGAACATGTGTGCATGGTACTTTTCTTTAGAGATCTCGAATTGTCCAGCAAGAAAAACAAGCGAGACGACTCCCAGGAAGATGCCGAACAGAAGATCGATCTTCATGTAAAGGATACCAGAAATCAGGGTTAATATGAACATCAAAATGTTCATATTAGCATCACCACCAGTTTTCCAACATAGAATACGATCAGGGATAGCACATACGCAATTGAAAGGGAATATCCAATTGAGAAAAGGGTCCACTTCAAACTTCCCGTTTCAGAATATATGGTTGCGATAGTTGCGAAACACGGTATGTACGCCATGACGAAAATGAGAAACGCTATGGCAGACACAGGGTCCATTTCCGCAGACAGAGCTTCCTTTGCTCCCAGGAATGTTTCTTCCTCGAATCCATAGAGCATCGACATAGTCGAGACAACAACTTCCTTCGCTACGGCCCCGTAGAAGAGCGATGTCACTATCTTCCAGGAGTATCCAAAAGGCTTGAAGATCCACTCCAAGGATTTTCCTATCATCGCGGAGAAGCTGTTCTCAATGTCCCCGGCTGCTGGGAAATAACTCAAAACCCAGATAAGAATGGCAGAAACGAATATGATCGTTCCGGCTTTTTTCAGAAAGTGCTTTCCTCTGTTCCAGGTGTAGATGTACAGATTCTTGAGTGTGGGCATTCTGTACCTCGGCAGTTCCAGAATGAGTGGTGAAGTCCTTCCCCTGTAGAACAGCCAGTTTATGACAACCGATGAAAGGAGGGTTATCAGAATACTCAGAGAGTAGATTATAAAGAGCATGGCAGCGGAGGACTCAGGGAAGAAGATTCTCAGAATGAGAAGGTACACTGGAAGTCTTGCGCTGCAGCTGATAAAGGGAGTGATGAGGATGGTCACGAGCCTTTCTCTTGGATCATCTATGGCACGGGTGGCCATGATAGAAGGTACATTACATCCGAATCCGAGTATGAGGGACATGAACGCTCTACCGCTCAGTTTGAATTTTTCCATGATTCTGTCCATCACGAACGCGGCTCTGGGGAGATAACCGCTTTCTTCCAGAAAACCGAGTGCGAGGAACATGGCGAAGATGTTTGGTGTGAACACCAGAACACTTCCCACTCCACCAATGATTCCATCGGATATCAGCGATGTGAAAGCGTTCTCTCCGAAAGTGTTGACAACAGCGGATCCCAACTGGGAAAAGAGCAGATCCAGCAAGTCCGAAAAGACCTGCGCGATGTCGAATGTGAACTTGAAAACGAGATACATGAGGGCAAAGAACAGCGGAAACGAAAGAAACTTGTGGGTCAGGACATGATCTATGGCTTCGGATAGAGAGAGAGATTTCGACCCTGCATCTGCAAAGGCTTCTTTAACAACGTTTTCAACGTATTCTCTCTTTCTTTTCGCTATGAGAAGGCGATAACCGATCCTTTCTTCTTCGCTCAGCTCTGGAAGACCAAGCTTCACGCCCTCTGAGTAAAATTCCGGGTCCCCCGAGAGGTATTTCAAAGCGAAATACCTCGGGTTGATTCTCAACTTTTTATCTCTGAGAAAATTTTCTACCTTCTTTATCTCAGATTCTACTTTTTCTCCGTAATCCAGAATCATTCTGTGAAGAATCGTGTTTTTCTGTGCGTACTCCACGATTTTTTCCCTGAGTTCTTCCAGACCTTCTCCTGTGACAGACGAGGTGAAAACCACGGGGATTCCCAGATGTTTCTGAAGTTCATAACGATCGATTTTTATTCCTATCTTTTTTGCTTCGTCTATGGCTGTCATGGCAAGGATAACTTTTTTCTCTATTTCGAGTATTTCAAGAAGTAGATACAGACTCTGCTCTGGATTGACAGAGTCTGCAACGACTATTACAAGATCAGCGTCACCTTTCAGTAAATAGTCACGGGCTATCTTTTCGTCTATCGAGGAATATCCGAGCGAGTAAGTTCCAGGAAGGTCTATCAGATTGATGGTGTACCCTTTGTATGTGAAGACACCTTCCTTTTTCTCAACCGTCACGCCGGGCCAGTTGGCGACGTACTGTTTCGTGCCGGTCAGGGCATTGAAAAGACTGGTCTTTCCAACGTTTGGGCATCCCGCAAGAGCGACTTTCACGATTTTTTGAGAAATCTCACTTCTGCGGGTGAGACTCTTCACCGGCATCGCTGACCCTCCTCACCCATATCTTGGTTGCTTCGCCGTATCCTAAATCTATTTCCCTTCCTTCTATGTAGTATCTCCTTCCTGAAACCTGTATTTTCTTACCTGATTCGATTCCAAGGTTCTTCATTCTAAAAAGAAATCTCCTTCCACCATTTAGTTTGGTTATCTCGTAAGTTCCATCGTCTGCAAGGATCAAAGGCAATTCTCCTCCCACGACTTCCACTTCTATGAGATCCGCTTCTCTTTTTCTCAATGTGATGTTCCTATTCCCAATCTTGCAGACGAAAGGATCTCCCAGGGGAGCGACTTGAACGATTTCTATTTCTTCACCTGGAACGAATCCCATTCCCACGAGTTTTTCATGCAGTTCTCCGGAAACTTCGAGTCTTTTTATTCTTGCGGGAACTCCTGGTACGAGTCTTGAAAGTTTCACGGCTCTGCCCCCTTTTTTTGAGAATGATTCTCAAAAAAATTCAGATTAATTGTATCATCATCACATGGATGCTTTCAATATATACATTTCTAATATATTGTCTATACGAGTCTTCTGACAAGCTTTATGGCATCCTGAGGGCAGACTTCATGGCAGACGTAGCATCTTATGCACTTCTGGTAGTCGATTCTCTGAGAGGAGATATCTATGGCCGAGGCGGGGCATCGTTCCTCGCAGAGCCGACACTTCACGCACTTTCTGGTGTCGATCTTTGGATACTTCACAAAGAACCTTGAAAAGGTTCTGGATAGTCTATCGAGGGTGGAGACGGTGGAAGGAAGTTGTATGGAAGTGCGGAATGTTCCAACGGTTTCATAATCAGGGACTAATCTTCTTTTTCGAGCATGCTGAACCGTGTAAACAACATGATCTATTCCTAAAGCTTTGCAGACAGCGTCGTCGAGAGCAAAAGCATTTTTCGAAACAGCCACAAGGCCAAAATGTTTCTTTTTACCGTTTGTGGG